>Ga0114918_10000380_pt1 | contig 38580 bp, 37 predicted proteins | sample LantaG_FD_87015 | JGI IMG/M metagenome (GOLD analysis project Ga0114918, IMG submission 87015) | Deep subsurface microbial communities from Baltic Sea to uncover new lineages of life (NeLLi) - Landsort_02402 metaG | ecosystem: Environmental > Aquatic > Marine > Oceanic > Sediment | place...
TTAAAACAGACTCACAATGAACACGAATCTTATATTGATTCATTATCCGAAGGTGTAGTTGAAGAACTTGTTAAAAAATTAGGTTTTAAAGATATATCTGAATTAAAGAAACGAAAATCATTATTAGGTCAAATTGAATCTATTGTTAAAGAAATAGGTAAAAGAGATATTAATATAACTGAGGAAGATACTATTGATGAAATTGAAAAAGAAATTCAGAGTCTTGATAAAGATTCTGAATTAAAAAAAGAAACTAAAGTGAGTGATAAAAAACATACAAGAAAAATTTTAAAATTTGAAGAATTTGTTAATGAAAACTTAACGAGTGGTGAATTTGTAACAGTTTTAGAGTCGAGAACACGACTAACTAATGAAGAAATATTAGCAAAATATTCAGACATTAGTTTAGATGAAGGTATTAACCCTTTATTACGTCAAAGTAAATTATCATCTATTGAATATCAAAAGGCTAAAAAATTAAAAGATTTTAATCCAGATGATTATGAATGGGATGGTGAACAAAGTTTACATATTAAAAAATCATTAAAGGAAGCTAAGTCTGGAAATAAAGAAGAATATCAAGCTTTCTTTAAAGAGAAATTGAAAAAATTTGATGTAGAATCACCTGCAGATTTATCAGAAGAAGATAAAAAGAAATTCTTTAATGAAATTGAAAAAGAATGGAAAGGTACAAATGAAGCACTGAAAGAAAGTTTAAAACTATCTGATTTAAAGGTAGGTGAAACTTATAAAGTATACTTAAACGGTTGGGAAGTTTTGGAATATGTAGGAATGGACAATAACAATGATCATGTGTTTAAACCAGTTTTTAATGTTAAATTTGCACCTAGTAGTGAAACTATACTCACTCACAAACAGTTAATTAATTTAATGAAAGATGGTAGTATAACTGAATCATTAAATGAAAGTGTATATCCATATCAAATTGATGATACTAGAGGTAAAAAATTATATGATAAATATGACATTGCACTAAGTGATAAAAAATGGAATGATAATAATAATACTGGTAGCGATGGTTATGAAGATATATTCCCTCTTGACGCATTTTTAAAGAAAACAAAAATGACATTAAAAGAATTAAAGGAATTAGAATCATATACAGATGAGAGCTGGGGTTATTATATTGATGAAGATGAAAATTTATTAAAAATTTTTTATAGCTAAAAACTTTCAAATCTCTCATGAATGTATTATAATTTTATTGTAACAAATTATAAACAATAATAAAACGGAAACAAACATGAGAGATTTAACAGCGATGGTACTATCAATAGGTGTTGTAAATATTCCAACTGGAAAAACACAATATGATTGGTCAATATATGATAATGATGAGGCTGGTGTATTTTTAACATCTTGCGGAAAATTGATGTATTGTAATGATAATACATTTCAAATTGGTGATAAAGTTACATTACGTGGAAATGATACTTTGCGCAAATGTGGAAATGTAACAATTGTTGATTATTCACCTGCAGTTAAAGAACATGTTTTAGAAATGTTAAAGAAAAATAATTTTGATTATTACCCAATTAAAGCATTTCGTGCTAGAGCAAAAAATAATCGCAAGTTAACAACAAGTTTTTCTGTAAAGGGAACTATGTTTACTAAAGATTATAAATAAAAAAATAAAACAACTTGAAATATATTAAATTATTTGAACAATGGCTGACTCAAAAGAGTCAGCTTTTGTCAGAAAACAAAAACTATGATGTCTTGTTAGAGGGTGGCGCTTACGGACATCTCCAACACCCATTTGATGATTTTGGTTTGACTATGTCTGATATTCTAGAAATGATTGAATCTACGGTTCATGGTAATTTTGGTATGGAGAATTTTCTAATGGAAAAAACTGATGGTCAACAATTATCAATTTCTTGGAAGAATGGTAAATTAATTGCTGCTAGGAATAAATCACATCTTAAGAACTTTGGTGAAAATGCATTAGATGCAGAAGGTATCAAGAATCTTTTTCTAGGAAGAGGCGATATTGAAACGGTTTATAATGCAGCTATGAAAGATTTAACTTTATCAATTGGTGCATTATCAGATAAAGATAAAGAACGAATTTTTGCAAATGGTGAAAAGTTTGCATCTTTAGAAGTCATTACTCCGGTGACTCAGAATACTGTCCCTTATGGTTTAAATATGTTAGTTTTTCATGGTGTTGTTGAATATGACCAAGCAGGAAATCCTATAAATGATGATAAACAAGCTGGTAGAGAAATAGGAAATCTTATAAAACAAGTTAACGCAGATATGCAAGAAATGTTTTTTGTTAGGGGTCCACAAGATCTTGAAATTAAACCTTTGCCAAATGCTAAACGGAGGGCTACATATTATCTTAAACTATATAATAAAATTATAACTGATAATCATTTATTGCCTACATCAACTGTGGGTGACTATGCATTAAATAGAACTAAAATAATTTTAGAAGAAGAGGCTAAAAAATCTAATATTGTTATCCCACAAGAATACATAATAGGTTTATCAAATCGTTTAGCAGGCATAAGTAAATCATACAGCGTAAGTAATATTAAGAAAGATCTCGAACCACAAGTATCTTCTTGGTATATTGATTTTGAAAATAAAAACATCAAAACAATTAGGCGCAAAATATTTGCTCCACTTGAAAACCTTTTTATTGAACTTGGTACAGAATTAATGAAGAATATGTCTTCATTCTTATCAGCAAACCCAACAAAAGCTGCTGAATCAATGAGAAAGGAAATCGAATCAGTTATAAAGAATATAAAACAAAACGGCGGTCCTGATGAAATTGAAAAACTTGAACATGAATTGAGTAGAATTTCTGCTGCAGGTGGACTTGAATCAATTGTACCAACCGAAGGTATTACATTTGTATTTAAAGGTACTCTATATAAGTACACGGGAATTTTCGCACCCATACATCAAATACGTTCAATGTTAGCGTATAAAAAATAAAAATAGTAAATGATACATATTAAATTATTTGAACAATTTAAAAATTCACGTCTAACCGAAAAAATAAATATTAACGATGTTGCTATTTTTCCAGGAAGATTTCAGCCATTTCATAATGGACATATTGCTGCATTGAAAAAAACTTCAATGACATTTGGTGTTCCAGTAATCCCAATACAAATTTTATCAGTTAGAGATGAATCACCATTCCCCCCTGAGTTGTTAAATAAAATTGGTAAAGCAGTACAAAATGAATTTAGTTCTTGGATGGCAGACTATTTTTTATACCCTCAAGATAGAAAGACAGTTATACCACAAATGGTTCAATTTTTAAGAGATAAAGATTATTACCCAATTGCAATGGGAGCAGGGTCAGATAGAATTAAATCATACGAATCTCAAGTTAAATATTTAAATTCTGATAAATCAGATGTACCAATGAATCAACAATTTAAATTAGAAATGGTTGATGAACGAATTGTTGATGGTCCTTCAGGAACAAAGGTAAGAGAAGCAATACAGAATAATGACTACGAATTATTTAAAACTTTAGTACCAAAATCAGTACATAAATTTTACAATGATCTTAAAAAATATTTATAAATGTTAAACTTTAATGAATTTAAAAAATTATATGAAGGTGGCTCAGCAATAAGTGACTCGAGACCAATGTCACAGGAAGAGACTAAACTTACGTATGAATGGATAGTTAAAAAAATATATCCTATATTTGGTATTATTGATAAAATTGATGCGAAACCAATAGGTTCCTATGGGAAGAAAGCAACGGGTCAAACTTCAGGTGATATTGATATAGCAGTAGCAACAGATGTAATTGCTGGAAATAATCATATATCAGTTAATTCAGTTCTTGATTTTGTTGAAGATAAATTAAAATCTTTGGGTTATGATACATCAAAGGCAAAGGGTTTTAATCAAGTTTCATTTGCTGTTCCAATTAATGGTAACTATGCAAATGGAATTGGGCAGGTTGATTTTATGTTCACTGATAGTTTAAATTGGTCTGAATTCATTTATCATTCTCCAGATTTTAGTAAATTTGAATCTAAATATAAAGGGTTATATAGAAACATATTACTAATGAAAATTATCAGTAATGCAAAACGCAAAACAACAAAAATAACAGATTCCGGTGAGACTGAAGAATATGAATCTTATGTTGTTAGATTAAATCAAGGTGTAGTACAAGTAACGAAATCATTCAAAGGAAAAACAGGTCTAGTAAAAAATGCAAATTTATTAAAAGACCAGGATAAATTTATCACAAACACACCCGAGGAAGTTTCAAACATATTATTTGGACCTAGTGTACAACCGTCTGATATAATGACATTTGAGGATCTTTGGAGACAATTTACCAATCCTAAATTTATTCATAAAGATAAATTCAATCAAATTTTAAAAGAATTTATACAACAAATTAAAATCACAAAGGTACCAATACCAACCGAGATTGAATTTGAATATCCAAATTTTATTAATGAAAATCTAGCAATTAAATCTTTTAATGATTATTTAAATATTAGATAGGTGATAAATAATAAAAATATTTATATAGGAGATGTTGGAATTAAACACATTAATACAAACTTTAGGACCTGCGGGTTTAGCATTTTTCATTATGTGGTTATGGTTGAAGAGTGTTGAAAAGGATAAAGATAAAGCACAAGCTGCTCTTGAGGCTTCAAACAATGCACGTTTAACTGAATTGAAAGAAATGCTACCGTTATTGTCTGATACTTCAAAAGGGCTACAAGAGGTTTTAAAATTAACTACAGAAAACACAAATATAATGGTTGAAGACATTGTAGAACATATAGACAAAAAAATAAGTGAACTTGAAATAATATGCAAAACAAAGACTTAAAAACAATTATTGCTAAACTTCGATTAAAAGAATTGGAAGTAATAGAGAAAATATCAACACCAGGTGATGATTTAATTATTCGTGCAATTACAGACCCACAGACACAATCATTCATTGCAGTAAATGGTGATTGGGAAAAAGTGTCAGGCTATACTTCAGCTGAATGTATTGGTGAAAATTGGCTTTCGTTTACCTGTCCTAGTGAAAGGGAAGTAATGACAAATAGAAGAAGTAATGAAATAAATACTGATTCTGATGAAAGCTTTGATGAATTTGAATTTAATTTAATTAGTAAAGATGGTCAAAAAATATTTAGCAAATGGAAATCTAAATACTATAAAGATATTAATGCAACAGTTTCAATTGGGAGAATAAATAAAAATATATTAAAGAAATGATAAAATAAATTATGCAAGAACTATCAAACATATACAGTGAAGTTGGACAAAAAATAATTGATGATCTTTTAAATGATTATGTAACTGTCACCGAAAAAATATCTGGGTCTTCTTTTTCATTTGAACAAAAAAATAATCAATTAAATTTTTATAAAGGGTCATATAACAGACCTATTAATTTGATTGATAGAACTCTTATGATGTATTATGAAAAACCAATAGTTCACATAAAACAAATATCAGAAAATCTTAATATACCTAATAATTTTAAGTTTTGCTTTCAATATTTTATTAATAATACACCAAGTATTATTAATTATGATAATTTACCAGAAAATGGATTAGTTTTAACTCATATAATTGATTCAAATAATAAAAACATAAATATCATTGACGAATCCGATGTAATAAAAATATGGGCCAGGAGATTGCAAGTTTCACCAATGTTACCAATTTTTAAAGGACTATTGTCAGATTCCCAAAAAAAGAAAATTAAAAATTTCATAACAACACCTAAAGAAGATCACTATGAAATTTTTAAAACATCCTCATTTGCAGAATTTATTGTTGGTATATTAAACCCAACTCAAACCTCTACATTATTACAAAATGATTTAACAAAACCAATAGAATCAATCATCTTTAAATTCAAAAAAAGAAATGAAACTATTTCTGCTAAATTAATTGACCCTTATACTGCAAATTTGATGAAGAATAAGGAACCAATATATTTAAAACAAGTTCCTGCAGATATAAATGAAATTTTGTTATTAGATATTTTGGGTTTTATTACTAGTCGAGGTCTCTTGATAAATAATTTAACAACAACAACAACAGATGAACGTTATATAGAACTAATTTCAAATATATTTAACGATTATATTAATATTAAAGGTAACGATATAAAAAATATTAATATTGAAAAATATTCATTTGCAGATGGACCAGAATTTGATTTAAATTTGGATTTTATTAAAAATAAAAAAACAAACGAATATTTATCTAAATCTGAAATATATAAAGATTTATTTAAAATAATATTAGGTTCTCTTCGCAAAAAACGAAATTTAAATAAAGCATCAAGTATAATGACACAATCAAATGTCAATGATTTTAATGATTTGGTTGAACTTATACGAAATGAAACATCAAAGGAAATTGATACTTCATTTAAAACATTTAAGGATTACCTATCAATAAAAACCGAGAGTGTTAATTACGAAAATGTGGAGGATTTGATAATAGAAGAAAAAATTCTAAAATTAAATGAATTCATAAATATAGGTAAAATTAATTTATAAAAATAAAATTTACATGAAATACTTTAACACATTCGCTAATTTTAAATCTCTATTAGAACAAACTAGTGATGATACTATAAATGAAGCATATGCAATATTCCCACAATCCTTAGAAGACATTGACGCTTTAAATTTTTATAATGAAAAAGAAAAAGAAAATTTAAAAAATCTATGGACTGAAGTGACTTCGGTTTCGGGTGGTATGTTAAATCCATTAGCAATATCCGATAAATCGAATGAAAAGAAAAATATTAAAGTATTCAGACAACTTGCAACGAAATTAAATTTAAAGGATTTGACTAGAAAATTTAAATTTAATGTAACTGCAGGTAATGGTTCAAGGGGTAATCGTGGTATAAAATCTGCTGGATTTTCATTTGAAAATAATTTTGCCAAAGATGTTGAAATGTATATTGAAGAAGGACCAACTTCTTTAAATTTTTCATATCCAGATATTATGAAAAAACTTCACCCATATTTAGAAAATGCATCTGAAATATTAGTATCAATTGATGGTGGTAAAAATACACCTAGACCTCTTATTTATGATGGTAAAGATTTTGTTGTTGGTGGACCAAATCTTGAAATTGGACAAGATGTAACTGATGTAACATTAAGTATTGACGGGAAACCTTTATATGTTTCAAATAAATTTGGTCCAACTGTTACATTTTTCAATACTGGCATTAAAAAAATATTTACAGACAGTCAATTTGAAAATCGTAAAATTACTGACCCCCAGGCAAAACGTTTATTGGAAATATTTGGTATTGATGAATCTAGGTTTCTTGTAACATTTAATGAATATGACCCTGAATCAAATAGTAGAGCACCAAAGGACCGTGTTGACACTACAAAAATTGCAGATATAAAAGCAATTGAAAAATTAATAAGAACTGGGGTTGGTGTTGGTTATTTTATGGCTCATACTGGAATCCCAGGTATGCCAGATAAATTTTATGAAGTTAATCATAGTGTACTTGACTCTCTAACAAAAATACAAAGTGTTACTGTTGAATACCCGAAGGTTGGTAGTGCAAAACGGATTGATGTTAAAGTAGAAACACCAAATATGCAATTTAATTTTAATATTAGAAATAAACAAGGTGGTTTATACCCTTCTCATTTGATGTCAGATTATAAATATAAAAAATAAATATGAAATATATAAAAACTTTTAATGAATTAATTACTGAGAAAAAACTTGCGGTAGTTAATATATCAACAGCAGCAAGAGTACGAAATGCAATATTTGATGCAATGTCAGATGGTATTTTATCAGAAGAAGAACTTAATAACATTTTAGGAGAAATCAAAGCTCACAAATCTTGGGTAAAAAGAAATATTAAATTATTTAATATAACTGAAGATGGTGAAGGTAATAAGCAATATTCATTATCAAGATATGGTAAAAAGATACAAAATGTAATTATAAAAAATGGAACTATAAATGAATCTTTATATGTACCACATAAAAATCAAGGTGTGAAAGATGTTAATATTTTTATTGGTAGATTTCAACCATTTACATTAAATCATATAAAGATTTTTGAACAATTACACAAAAAGAATAAGTTACCTGTAGTTGTTTTATTGTTAAATAGTTCAACGCAAGATATAAATTCCAGACCATTTGAAGAAGCAACACAGCAATTAATGTTTGGTAAACTAATGGGACAATATTCATTTTTGGAATCTATGTTTATGATTAATGATAGTTCAATTGATACTATTTTCGCAACACTACGACCTACATATGAACCTATTATTTGGGGATTTACCTCAGATAAAACAAAACGATACAATTCAATGATAAATGATGAGTCATATCGTTTAGAACTTGATGTCAATGATAACTTTGAAGGATTTGAATTGGACGATATTGTTGATACTTCAATTAAAGTTAGGACTGCTTTAATAATTGATGACGAGGAATCATTCAAATTACTTGTACCTGAAAGTTTACATACAATGTACTTAACATTACAAGACGAATTAGCTGAACTTTCTGAAAATGCTAATTTAAATCCTAATATGAATGTTAATAATATGGGTCCAGTAACATTTCCTAGCAACCCTGAGTCAATGAATAATTTTTATAACCAAAACATCGGTAGTGGCGATTATCCATTTGATGATGAAGAAGATGATGAAGATGAAGTCAAAAATTAAAACATTTAATGAATTTATTAAATAAATCATAAAACAAAATAAAAATTTGCAATATAAAAACAAAATCATTCTTAACAGATAAATTTAAAATAATGGCAAATCAAGACAACAAATGTAAAGACCTCGCGGTTGACAATGTATATAAGGAATTAGGCTATGATACTGGGTCTAATTCCTTAGCAGACTTATTTAATCTGCAAGCAAAAACACAAAAAATGTATCAGGATAAACAAGGTAAGAAAAATTTTAAAGATTATACTATAGGTGATCTCGTTGATTTTACTATGATAAATAATCATGCAATTATAGATGAACTACACGAAATGGTTGATGCAATGGGTGGTATTGATGATGGTGTAGGTAATGCCGCATGGAAACCTTGGAAGGAAAAGAATAAAGAAGCTAGAAATTTAAAATTATCTGATTTATCTGCGAGTGATTTAAAGGAATTGAAAATGGAATGGATTGATGTGATGCATTTTGTATTTAATTCAGGTTTGGCTATTGGAGTTACTCCAGAAGAATTTTATAATCTTTATATTTCAAAAAATAAAGCCAATTGGTCGAGACAAGAAAATAACTATTAGACTAAAATCAACATATTTTTAATTTTTAAAACGAATTTAATGCTTTTAGATATATCACAAGAAGGGAGAGATTTAACAGTTTCATATTTTGACACTGATGGTAAAACACAATTTAAATTATTTGAACTTACATCAGATGAAATGTTTAATTGGAATGTATGTGAAGTGAATGATAAGAAGGCTGATACTATTATGAAGAATTGGGATGGTAGACCAGTTAAAAAGGTTGCATCAAAATATCTTAATAAATATAGAGTTATTGAATATATTGATAAGTTACCACAATTTCACAAAGATACAATATTTGGATACACATTTCCCCGTACATATTTTGTGGATATTGAAGTTGAAGTTACTGATGAATTTCCAGAACCTAGTAGAGCAGATAATCAAATTACAGCAATATGTATAGTTACACCAAATCGTCAATGTATTGTTCTAGCAACTAAGGAACTTGATAGAGAATCACAATTAGTAATCCAAAAAAATATTGATGAACATTTTAAACATATAAATGATAAATTTACGTTTATATATAAAAAGTTTGAAACTGAATATGATTTACTTTATACATTTTTAGTTGAATTTGTTAAGAAATTTCCAATGATGACTGGTTGGAATTTTATAAAATTTGATTGGCAATATATTGTTAATCGTGCAAAAAAACTAGGTATAGATATTAATATATCTTCTCCAACAGGAAAGACATTTGGTAAACATAAATTCCCTGAACATGTAGGTGTAATGGATTATCTTGATATTTATTCAAAGTGGGATAGAACTATTGATATAAAAGAAAATTTTAAATTAGATACTGTTGGTGAAGCAGTATTAGGCATTAAAAAAGTTAAATACGAAGGTACATTACAAGATTTATTTGAAAGAAATTATTCTAAATATATTTTTTATAATGTAATTGATACTGCTCTTGTTTATTTGATTCATCAAAAAATCAAAACAATGGACATTGCCCTTACAATTGCTCATATGAGTCAAATAAGTGTATTTAAAGCAGGTTCACCAGTTGCAATTACCGAAGCATTACTTGCAAAAGAATTTTTAAGTAGAGATTTAGTGATGGCAGTTGACCCAAAAGCAAAAGCATCCAAACGCGAACAATTTGAAGGCGCTTTTGTTAAAGAACCGATTTTAGGTATGCACAATGCAGTCGTTGCATTTGACTTTGCTTCGCTATACCCATCAATAATGAGACAAATGAATGTGTCACCAGAATCATTTATGAAAAAGGTAAAACCTGAACATCGTAAAAAGGAAATTAGTTCAGACACAATTGTTGCAGTGACGGGGGCAGTTTATAGTACAAAAAATTCAATATTAAAATCTATATTAACAACACTATATTCCCAACGTAAAGAATATAAAAAGAAATCATTTGAATATCAACAACGTGCATATGATTTAGAACAAAAAATAAAAAATTCATGAGTAAATTATTTGAAGAGAGAATAGCATACAAGCCATTTGAATATCCTGAATATGATTTAGATGGTTGGATGCCACAAAGTCAAGCACATTGGTTACATACAGAAATACCAATGCAGGGTGATATTAAAGATTGGAAAGAAAATTTACAAGAACATGAAAAAAATTTAGTTGGGAATATTTTATTAGGTTTTGCTCAAACTGAATGTGCTGTTTCTGATTATTGGACAACAATGGTGACAAAATGGTTTCCAAAACATGAAATTAAAGAAATGGCAATTTCATTTGGGTATTTTGAAACAATTCATGCTAGAGCTTATTCTTACTTGAATGAAACATTAGGTCTAGAGGATTTTGAGGGTTTTTTACATGAACCTTCAATGTCAGAACGATTTGAATTTTTGATGAAGACAAAGGCTGATTATAATCATATCATTTTATCAAATGATAACAATGCAAGAAAGGATGTTGCAAAAAGTTTAGCAATATTTTCAGCGTTTGCAGAAGGTGTAAGTTTATATAGTTCATTTGCTGTTTTATATTCATTTCAACTTAGAAATTTATTAAAGGGTATAGGTCAACAAATGAAATGGTCAGTTAGAGATGAATCTTTACATTCTAAAATGGGTTGTCAATTGTTTAGACATTTGTGTGAAGAATATCCTGATATATTGGATGAATGTAAAGATTCAATATATGAAGCTGCGAATGTAATGGTTGAAATGGAGCATAAGTATATTGATAAAATTTTTGAAATGGGAGATTTGCAAAATCTATCAGCAAAAGATCTTAAAAATTTTATTTATAGAAGAGCTAATGAAAAACTAATTGAATTGAATTTAAAACCAATATTTGTATATGATATTAAATCTGCGGATAACTTAAACTGGTTTTACCATCTATCAGGTGGTGTTATGCACACAGATTTCTTTGCGATTAGACCTACTGATTATGCAAAAGCAGGTGAAAATGACGACTGGGATGATATTTGGGAAACTGAAAATAAATAAATATGAAAATGGATATAGATAGATTAGCAGAAGAATTGGGTTGGGTTTGTGGTGTAGATTACCCTGAATGGGGTCATACTGATGTATATTTAAAAACAATATCAAAAGGTTATTGTTTACCAAACGAAACACCAAAGGATGCATATAATAGAGTGTGTACTACTATTGCAAATAGATTAAAGAAACCTGAATTGGCAAAAACATTCTTTAAGTATGTTTGGAATGGTTGGTTGTGTTTAGCAACACCTGTTTTAGCTAATACAGGAACTGATAGAGGTTTACCTATAAGTTGTTTCGGTATTGATATAGGTGATAGCATATTAGATATCGGTTCAAAAAATCTTGAATTGATGGTTTTAGCAAAACATGGTGGTGGCGTTGGGTTATGTCATAATCAAATTAGACATGCAGGTATGCCTATTACTGATAATGGTACAAGTGATGGTATAATACCTTTTATAAAAATAAACGATTCAACAATATTAGCAACAAATCAAGGTGCAGTTCGTCGAGGTGCTTCAAGTTCTAATATAAATATTGAACATGGTGATTTTTGGGATTGGCTTGAAATTAGAGAACCTAAAGGTGACATAAATAGACAATGTTTAAATATGAATCAATGTGTTGTTATTGGTGATAAGTTTATGAGAAAACTGATGACAGGTGATAAAGATGCTAGATTACGATATAGTGCAGTTTTAAGAAAACGCAGACAAACAGGTCAGCCTTATATCATGTATAAAGGTAATGTTAATAAGCAAAACCCGGATGCATATAAGAAGAATGGGTTGAAGGTATATATGACAAATATCTGTGTAACAGGTGATACTTTAATTAATATAAAAATTGATGATGAAATTTTTATATGTAGAATTGATGAAGTTGGAGAACTTCTGAATATGAATTTAGAAGTATATACATTGTCGATAAATTTAAAAACAAATAAAAATGAATGGAAATTAATAACTGATTTTGGTATGACTGATGATAATGCAGAATTATACGAAGTTTGTGATGTTGATAGTAATAAAACCATAAAATGTACAGCAAACCACAAATTTTTAACACAACGAGGATGGATTGAGTGTAAAGATCTATTAACAACAGATGAATTATTTATAAACAAACAGTTCATGACTAATATATAAAACAAATAATATTAGTCATGAACAATATTTACAATCTTTCTTTTATAAAACCTAACACAAAATTAATACAAAAACAATCAATTATAAAAAACATTAATGAGATTGAATTGGTATTAGGTGAAACATTAATTAATTATATAAAACAATATTACTTTGGACATTTTTATGAAGTGATAAGATATGTAATAAGAAATAATTTAAATTATGAAAAATTATTTTCCATTACAAAGTCAGATGTTAATGAAAATAAGAAAAAATTATTTGATGGTAATTCTTTTAGACATGATAATGATGATGCAAATTATATAAGGGGTAGTATAAATAGAGGTAAAAAACGACCAGAACATTCAAAGAAGTTAAAAAATAAACCAAATTATAAAAACAGAAAAGAAAATTGGACAGTTAAAAGAAGTGAGTATGATAAAGAAATGAATTCGATTGAATGGAAAAGAAAAGTATTAATTAACAAAGGTATATTTACAGATAGTTTATCAGATTTAAAATTAATTCAACTTTATAATGAATATGTTAAAAAACGGGTTATGTCAAATGATTATAAAATTACTAAAATTAAAAATTTTTTAAATAGAAGTAAATATAAACATATGTATGATGATGTTTTACTTAAAGAACTTTTAACTAATAATTTAGAAGAATCCTATTCAATTGTTAATTCTATTATAAGTACATATCATGTTTTGAGAAATGATAATAATATGGGTGGTTCTCCTATGTTTGTACGAACAGTATTTAATCCTGAAACATTACCAAAATGTAAAAATAAGAATCAATTTTCAACAAGATCTTCGTATGAATCAATATTTATTAATAATTTTATATTAGAAAATATAGAAAATATAGATTATTGGTCTTTTGAAACTGAAATTTTTAATATTAAAAATAAATTATATATTCCTGATTTTATCATATCAATTAATGGTGAAGAATATTTTATAGAATTAAAAGGTTATATAAGAGATGAGTCGACGTTTAACAAAATAGAAAAAATTTCAAATTATATGGGATTAAATAAAAAATATATTTTTTTAACAAATCCTAACGTTACACTTCATGAACTATTACAATTACAACAGATGGAGATATATATTAAAACACACAAACAAGAAAATATTGAGCCTTCTCTTGGCTTTTCGATAGGTTTATCTAGAGAAGATATAATTAAAAATTTAGAACCTAATAGCATTTTTGTTAATAATGGATTATTTTTTTACACCGTGGATGATATTTGGAGCGAATTATCATTTCATGTATTAATTGGTGATAAATGTATTTCTGAAATTATATATGACATGGAAAAAAAAGAAATAAAATCAGAACATTCAACATCGAGAAGATTTGCTGAAAAATTAAAAGAAAATTTTAATTTACATTTAAATCAATTATTAGTAATTCAACCAAAAAATAAAAAATAATGTTAATAATTAAAAAATTAAATAAAACATCACCTGTCTATGATATATCAGTTAAAGACAATGAAAATTTTTATGCGAATGATATAAATGTTCATAATTGTACAGAAATAGTTCTTCATACTGATGAAAGTAATTCATTTGTTTGTTGTGTATCGAGTTTAAATCTTGCAAAATACAATGAATGGAAAGATACAAATTTAATATATGATTCAACTGTATTCTTGGATGGTGTATTGGAAGAATTTATACAAAAAGCAAAAGATAAAAGAGGTTTTGAGAATTCGATAAGAACTGCACAAAAAGGTAGAGCTCTAGGTTTAGGTGTTTTGGGTTGGCATACTTATTTGCAAAATAAAGGTATTGCATTTGATAGTTTAGAAGCACAGCGAGAAACTCGAAATATTTTTAATCAAATAAAAATCGAAAGTGATAGAGCAAGCTCTGAACTTGCTGAAGAGTATGGTGAACCGCTTTGGTGTAGAGATACAGGGTTTAGAAATACACATACAAGAGCAGTTGCTCCCACTGTCAATAATTCAAAACTTAGTGGTGATATTTCTGCAGGTATTGAGCCAGTTCCTGCTAATGTATATACAGAACAATCAGCAAAAGGTACATTTATAAGAAAAAATCCAGTACTATTAAAATATTTACAAAAAATAAATATGGATGAACAGTGGGTATGGGATAAAATTTTAAATGATGGTGGGTCAGTACAAGATTTAGATTTTCTTAACGATTGGTGTTTCTTTAAAGGCGAATTAATTAAGTGTGATGATATTCCTGAACATAATGAAGGGACTCAGTTTAAAGATGTGTTTAAAACATTTAAAGAAATAAATCAAATGGAATTAATTAAACAGGCTGGCATAAGACAACAATATATAGACCAATCAGTTTCATTAAATCTTGCATTTCCAAAAGAAGCAACACCAAAATGGATTGCTGATGTACATATCGAAGCATGGAAACGAGGAATTAAAACTTTATATTACATGAGAACTGAATCTGTTTTAAGAGGTGATATTGCTGCAACTGCAATGAAAGATTGTCTTAGTTGCGATGGGTGATTTAATTTATTTTTTAATAATTATAATTTTTTATAATATATGGCAAATGGCGTATATAAAATAACAGAAGATTTTGAACAAAGGTTATCAGAATATACTGGAGCACCTTATGTTGTTACTGTTGATAATCAAAGCAATGCAATATTTCTTGCTCTGATGTATGAAAAGGTTGCAGGTGCTGAGATTACAATACCTTCACGAACATATCCAAGTGTACCATGTGAGATTATACATGCAGGTGCTCGTGTAAAATTTGAGCATATTAAAGGTAAAACTTTAAAGGGAGAATATCAATTGAAGCCAACAAATGTTTGGGACTCGGCTTTATTATTTACTGCTGATATGTATAAGAAAGGTACACATATGTGTTGTTCGTTTACTGGGCCGTATAAGACGTTTAAGTTGAGTAAGGGTGGTTGTATTTTAACAGATAATTATGAAGCTTATTTATGGTTCAAACGAGCACGATATAGTGGTAGAAGAGAATGTTCATATCATGATGATAACCTTGATATGTTAGGTTGGAATTTTTATATGATGCCTGAACTTGCCGCGAGAGGACTTTTATTAATAAATCAATTTTGGCAGTTTGATGGTAGTAAGGTTGTTAATGAACCACAAGAACTACCTTACCCTGATTTGAGTAAATTTGAAATTTATACTAAAGCAAATAGATAATGAATAATAAAGTATTATATATCGGTACTGGTGGTTTAGCAATGCAATGTTCAGAAATCATTAAACGACACGAAATTGAATTTAAACCATATTTTAATAGTTATTTCTTTGATGAAATTAATTTTGAATTTCCAAGTTTTGTTGAAAATGTAATTAAGTCTAAGGTAGAGCTTGATTTAATGATAAGTTTACATAAATCATTTTTTAAATGTTATAATATCTTAATTGGGAAACCTTCTACTAAAAAATATTTTCATAATCTAATTGAACGTGTTCATGGTTTAATTGCTAAACCTTTGAGTTTAATTGCACATAATGCAGAAATTCAAAAAAATAGTAATCAAGGTGATGGTTGTATAATTTTAGGTAATTCATTATTAGAATCATATTCAACAATTGGTAATTTTGTTTTAGTTAATTATGGTGCTAAAATTCATCATGGGGTTAACGTTGGAAATTATTGTGAGATATGTCCGGGTGCTACTTTATTGGGTGGCGTTTCAGTTGGTGATGAAACAACAGTTGGAACAAATGCAATAATTTTACCAAATATAAAGATTGGTAAAAATTCTTATATAGGGGCAGGGTCAGTTGTCACCAAAGATGTTCCAAACTATTCTGTTGTAATGGGTGTTCCTGCAAAGCTTAAAGATTAAATTATGAATAATTCAATAAGATTCGGTATTGTTGTTGCGACATATCAAATAAAAAAAGAATGTGGTGTTAATACTGGGAGAGCTAAATATATTAGCTCTCCTATGGTATTAACTGAAATGATAAATTCAATAAAAAAACAGTCATATAAAAATTGGAAACTGTATTTGGTTGGTGATTGTTATGAAGATGAAGATGAAGTAAAAACTTTATTATCAACATTATTAGAACCTTCGCAATATGTATTTTTTAATTTACCAAAACCAGGCGAGCGAAATCGAGGGTTTTCAAAAATGGAATTACGAAATACTGGTGGGATAGCCGCAATGAATAAAGGATTAGATTTATGTGAAGGTGATAGTGTTACTCATATTGTTAGATTAGACCATGATGATGTTTGGGCAGATGACCATCTCGAATTGCTAGAAGCAGTATACGTAGAATACCCAAAACTTGCATTTGCATTTACTCAAGCCCGTAAAAAAAATGCAGTATCAAAGTCAAATGATGAATATATGATAATGCCAAGTGGTAAATCGCAAATTTTAATAAAGCCTCTCTTATATTTAAATAATAGTTTATATATAGCAGGAAAAACTTGTCATTCATCGGTTTCATGGCAACCATCAATTGTTGGTAGATTTAGGTACAGAGATCCAATTGAACAAATGACAACAAAACCAAAAAATACTTCTGTCATTGCTGGAGATATGGACATGTTTAGAAGAATGATGAAAAAAATTAAGACTGAAAAATTCAAGTATATTTATATCCCAATTCTAACCGTTTTTCATAGGAATAGGAGAGGTGAAATTTAATTTTTATTTTTATGAAACAATTATTAAGTTCTTAGTATAATAATTGATTGTGCATATATAAACTAAAAATAATGAAAAAAACAACAGATTTAACCGTTGCGTTTTTTGCAGTTGGTTCTGCTATAAAGTTTAATAAAAAGAAATTATTGAGATCTGATGGGTCTTCAGAGTATTATTCTTTAATTCGTTTGTTGTTGAAGAACCCTTCAATCAAACGAATTTTACTTTTATCAAAAAGCGATTGGTCTAGAATTTCCCCTGCTGAAAAACAAAAATTAGACCCAAACAATAAAATTTTTGACCCATTTTTAATGTTACCTGAATTAGGTAAGAGAAAGAAACCTGAAAATATTGATGAACGTCGTGAATATTATATTGAATTTTATGATATTATGATGAAACATAATTTAGTTGCTGACTTCGGTTTAGGTTTTATATCGCAGGGTTGGGGGACAAATGCATTACCAGGATTCTTAAATACATTAAAGGCAGATAAAGAAGGTAATTTTCAAAAGGTTAAATGTTTAGATATGACTTTATTTTATGCAAGTGAAATAATTTATTATTTAAATAGAACAATGTTACCTTGGTGGTTATTAGCAACTGACCCCCGTTATGTAAAACCATCTATGAGAAATCGTGATATTATAAATATGCCACGAAAAATCCTAGGTCAACAAGATTTTGATATTAAATGGTTTTCATTAAAACATCTTGATATGAATGCATCTTTAGAAAATGATGGTTATGTATTAAGAGATGTACAATCCAGGTATAGTGGTATTGAAAAAATGAATTTAATTGATAGTGGAGTAATTGATGCAACATTTACAAAACCTCATAAATTTACGATAGTTTCAATGCAATTATCACCTGAAGGTTCTAAAACTGATTTACGATTTGATATTTTGAAAGAATATGTTTTAGATAGAGACCCTGAACAATCTGCACGTATTTTTGGTAAATGGTCAAAATTCTTTAAAGAAAATAACCCGCAGTTTAAAGGGTATATTGCAACTGAAGATTTGGACAAAACATTTGCAGAAACTCGATATACATTAGTGCTACCAACTGCAGCTGGTTGGGTAACAAGTAAATATGCAGAAATGTTACAACTTGGTGTATTACCATTTTTGCATCCTGATTACGATTCGCAATATCACATTGTACCAAAAGATCATGTATTAAGAGTTACTGATGCTAATGATTTTTATAGTAAAATGGAATTTTTTGATAAAAATCCTGAGGAACGAATTGCTTTGGTTAAACAATTGCAAGATTCTTTAATATCCGATGCATACACTGGTGAATTTATGCTTAATATAGTTAATAAATCATTTGATGAAGAAAGTATTGAATTTGAATTATCTACATCAGAAGATGCATTGTTTATCAAAAAAGAAAAAAAAATAGTTACTAAAACAAAAAAAATAGTATTGTTTTAATGAAAAGAAATGCATTTGCAATTGGTGTAGCTTCATATGAATACATTAATATTTTATTATCATATTACCCAAAAAACCTTGATGAAAATTTTGATATTTTTATTTTTGTTGATACTAGGAGAATACCAATATCAAAATTAGAATCGCTAGTTAAATCATTTAATATTCCAGTTTGGAATAATGCTACGTATATTGATAATCAAGAATTATATGAAGATGTAATTGAAGATTATTCATTTAAAGGTAAAGCCACAGACATATTAATTAATCACGGTTGTATTTTTAAAATACTCCCACCAATATATTTACCTGCAAGATATGATTATGAACGTGTATTAACTTCGGATGATGATGTATTTATATTTGATGATATATCTCCAATTTTTAATACGTATAAAGAATTTGCATTTAAGAAGGAAACATTATTTACATTCAAGACATCAAAAAAACATAAATTACTAAAAGGGTTTAATGAAATTTTTGGTACTGATTTTAGTCTAGAACGAATAAATGGTTTACCATTAAATGCAGGTAATATTTTAAGTATATGGGATGATAAGTTACCTGATTATTTTTATAAGTTTATGACAAGTGATACTGTACATCATATGTATTATGATTATAAAGGTTATACACCATGGACAATAGAACAAAGATTCCAACACTTTAATATGCACCGTTTGATGAATGATGGTAAAAATGTTGAATTTTTTACTGCAGAAGATTTGCGATTATTATTAACTGTTGGTAAAAAACATCCAGAAAAACATTTAGCTAATAAAGTACCTAAGTTATTACACTATGCAATTGGTAAAAAGAAACCACAATTCCTAAGGGAATTTTTACCAAGACTAACTTGGAAATATGGTTTTGATTATGAACCAAAATATGAATTAAAAGGTAAAATATTTCAAAATGAAAACAAATTATTTTAAAAAATAAAAACATGACAGGAACAGCACTGGTACATACTATACCAAAAATAAAAAAAGTTTCAATCGTTACAACGACAATCAATAAACCAACATTAGCAACTATTAAATTTTGTGAAATTGTAACAAATGGTGGTCATAATATTGATTTTAAGTTTATTATAGTTGGTGATACAAAAACTCCTCACTCTGATTATGAAGCATTGGTTAACAAATATAAAAATGTAATTTATTTAAATCCTGATGAACAGGATAAATTATATCCGGAATTATCAAAATTAATAGGTTGGAAAACTATTCAGCGTAGAAACATTGGTTATGTTTATGCATATAATAATGATTGTGATGTTTTAGCAACTGTTGATGATGATAATATACCTTATCCAAATTGGGGTGAAAATATATATGTCGGTGAAGATGTTGTATGTGATTTATATGAATCTGAAAATGGTTATTTTGACCCACTATCTATAACAAAAGATAATTACGTTTGGCACCGCGGATATCCAATCCAACATTTGCAAACTAGACATAGGGTTAATTATTTGGGTAAAACTATTAAAAAATGTTTAGTTCAAGCAAACTTATGGGATGGTGATCCAGATATTGATGCAATGGCAAGGTTAACACATAAACCTTGTGTAAAATATTCTGACATAACTGGACCTTATACATCAAATCAGCCTTCTCCATTTAATAGTCAAAATACATTTATTGCAAGAGAATGCATTCCTTATTATGCAGTATTACCTTTTGTTGGTAGAATGGATGATATTTGGGGAGGGTATTTGTTACAACAAAAATTCCCAAATGCAATTGTTTATGATGTTGCAACAGTTTACCAAGACAGAAACGTACAAGACCTTGTAACGAACTTAGAAAATGAAGTAATTGGATATCGTAATACTTTAAAATTTATTGATAGTGAAAATTTCGATGAGATTAAAGCAATATTACCAGAAAAAACATTAGAATTTTTAAATTGCTATTATAATAGCTGTAACAAATAAAAAATGAAAAGAGCAGTAGTACTAGGTGGTGGTGGCTTTATCGGTGGTCACCTTGCAAAAAGATTAAAAAATGATGGTTTTCATGTCACTGTTGTTGATATTAAAACGAAACATGAATTCTTTGAACATTCTGAGATATGTCATGATTACATTTCGGCAGATTTGAGAGATCCTGTAGCGGTTGATTTAGTTATAGGTAATGGCGTTGATGAACTTTATCAATTGGCCGCAGACATGGGTGGTGCAGGTTATATTTTTACTGGAGAAAATGATGCAAACGTAATGCATAATTCTGCATTAATTAATTTAAATGTTACTCACACAGCTTCACTTAAAAAGGTAAAAAGAGTATTTTATAGTTCATCTGCATGTATGTATCCTGAACATAATCAAATAGACCCAAATAACCCAAACTGTGAAGAATCATCTGCGTACCCTGCAAATCCCGATTCTGAGTATGGTTGGGAAAAATTATTCAGTGAAAGATTATATTTTGCATTTAGTAGAAATTATAATCTTGATGTGCGTGTTGCTAGGTTCCATAATATTTTTGGTCCAATGGGAACATGGTGTGGTGGTAAAGAAAAGGCACCTGCCGCAATGTGTCGTAAAGCAGCTGAAGCAACTATCGCAGGGTTTTATCCAGAAATTGAAGTTTGGGGTGACGGTCAACAAACTCGTTCATTTCTATATATCGATGATTGTGTTGAAGCAATATTAAGATTTATGAGACAAGACAATTTTCAAGGACCAGTTAATATTGGCTCGGAAGAAATGGTAACCATAAATCAATTAGCACAAATGGCTATTGAAATTTCAGGTTCAACTGAAACTAGGATAAATAATATTCAAGGACATGACTTCGAGATGAAATACGGATTCAATTGTCCAGTTGGTGTAAGAGGTAGAAATTCAAACAATACATTATATAAAGATAAGATGGGTTGGGGAGTTTCAATGCCTTTAATTGATGGTATGAAACTTACATATGAATGGGTTAAATATCAACTAAAGAAAAAAATATATTCACATGATTAAGTATGCTAGTATTATTCCTTTGGTTGGAGGAATGACAATTGCAAATAAACAAGCAGTTGGAGAAAACCCAGAATTTATGGTAAGTTGGGGTGCATTTGGTGGTAACGATTCACATATTGTAAATTATTTAAACGAAGTACCTTATCATGTTTTAGATGGTGAAGCTGAAGAAACTATAACAGATGATTTGAAAAAGCAATATCAAGGTCAACTTGATTTTGTATCATCTGTTTGTCCATGTGCAGGGTTATCTATGTTAAATAACCAAAGCGGAACTAGTTCTGCATATGCCCGTGGTAGTAATGCAGTCCAAAATGATTGGATGTATAAATCATCAAATTGGGTATTGGAAAATTTACAACCAAAAGTTCTTTGGGGTGAAAATGCACCAGGTCTCTATACATCATTAGGTGCAGGGGTACGAGCAAAAATGATGGATATTGCTGAAAAATATGGGTATAGTTTTTCAATTGTTAAAACAGACACATATCTTCACGGTATTCCACAACATCGCCGTAGAACTTTTTATTTCTTTTGGAAATCTGAAAATGCTCCAATTTTAGAATGGCTTGATAGAAAGTGTGATGCGAAGAATTTGGTTGAATATTTAAAAGAAGTCCCTGATGATGCAAAATATCAAACTAACTTCTTTACAAAAAATTCACATGCACCTGTAACTGAATGGAAGTTGTATGAATTTGTTTTAATGAAAACACAAATGACTGACGAACAGTTTAGAAAAAGTTATATTGGTGGATTATATCATTATGTAACAAATCGTGGTTGGACAGATGAAGCTATAATTTGGTTAAAGGAAAATTATCCTGAATATAGAGGTGAAGAATATAAAAAACTACCGAAAATTAAAGCAAAATTAGATGATGGTCTTGGTTATTGGGATAGTAGTCCGTTTTTTGTTCATGAATATACAAATGCAATCATTGGAAAAAATATGACTTGTATTGTTCACCCAACTGAAGATAGATTTTTAAATATGAGAGAATGTATGCATCTTATGGGTTTACCTCATGATTTTGATTTAACTGAAAATAATGAAAATTTTAACCATATTGCACAAAACGTACCAGTTTCAACAGCAAAAGCATATACAGAACAAGTTATGAAATTTATTAATGGTGAATTGCTTGATAGTGGTCATAAGTTTATAATGCAAAATAATTCAACTCAAAAAATTACACATTCTCAAAAAACTTTTGACAAAAAAATAATATTCAAAAATAAAAAACCAATAATTTAAAACAAAAACAAAAAACTTTATATAACAATAGAAAAGGTTTATAAATTTAAAAACATAACAATATGCAATTACTTATCGAGCGAATCGACAGTCATGAACTTAAATCGTTTATCAAAAAACTTTTACCAATTGATAAATTTATTTTTATGAAAGTTGGTGAAGACAATGTGTCATCTTCAGTATATTTTCCTGAACGAGATGCAGTAAAACAAGTCAATTTTCCAACAGAGACAATGTTTAATACCAAGATTAAGACACCAATAAAAATATCATTTTATAATGGTAGTAAAGTTATTGATGCTCTTTCGCATTTTGGTTCTGAAGTACAAGGTTTAATTAAATTTTCTGAAATTAATGATGAATTAATGGCAAGTGATTTTACACTTAAAACTGATGATTTAAGTATTAATCTTGCTTGTGCTGACCCATCTTTATCTTTTATGGAAATGACAGAGGATGAATCTGCTAGAGCGTTTGGTACAGATGAATACTTATTTCAATTTGATTTGTTACCAACTCACGTCGAGCAAATGAAATCACTATTCAATCTTGATAAAGATGAAGAAGTATTCACGTTACAATTATCAGAAAGAGGTGTTGATGTTAAAGGCAATTCATACAATTCAAATGTTACGCATGCAGTTGAATCAAAGAGCTCAATAGGTTCTAATGTAATTGTCTATAAAAAATATATTAATTTACTAGATAAAGAAAATTATCGTGTAATTGTTTGTGAGAACAAAGTTGTGTTTCGTTCACTTGACACCGCAACAACATTAACTGTCGCTGTTGCAATCGTTGATGAAGATTATGATTACGGTGACGAAGTTTAAGAATGAATATAAAATTTTATTTAAAAAGAGTCTATATTAAGTTATAGACTCTTTTTTAAAATAAAAACTAATGAACCATTAAAAAATATCAATGAATAACATGTCAGAAATGGAAACTGAATTGGCTCAAAAATTAAAATTATAATAAATAAGTTTCTTTCTTAAGAGTTAAACTGATGTTAAACTTAATTTCATTGATATATAAAATAAAAATTATCATATGAATTGGAAAAGAATACACGATTTAATAATCAACAATGCCAAGAATAGAATTCCGGAAGGTTATACAGAAAAACATCATATAATCCCTAAATGTATGGGTGGATCTAATGAATCGCAAAATTTAGTAAAGTTAACAGCAAAAGAACATTTTGTAATACATAAACTTTTATGTAAAATTTATCCTAATGAAAATAGTTTAGTTTATGCAGTATTTATGATGAGTAATATTAAGTGTGATAGAAATAAAAAAGAAATTAGAAATTATATTGTAGGTGCACGAGAATATGAAAATTTAAAGAAATCATACAGTAAAGCAGTAAGTGAAACTAAAAAAGGACAAATACCTTGGAATAAAGGTATTCCTAGAAGTGCTGAAACTAAAAAGAAAATGAGTGAAGCTTTAATGGGTAGAAAAGCTTCATTTGAAGGTAAAAAACATACGGAAGAATCAAAAAGAAAAATGAGTGAAGCAAATAAAAATAATACATATAGAGTAGGTAAAAAACATACGGAAGAATCAAAAAGAAAAATTAGCGAATCATCCATTGGTAAAATTTCACCAAATAAAGGTAAACAACTTTCGGCTGAATATAAAATGAAATTGAGTATAGCAGCAAAAAATAGAAAAAGAAAACCTCACACAGAAGAAACAAAACAAAAAATGAAAACTACATGGGTAAAGAAGATAGAGAATGGTTTCGTTTCAAATAGTATAGGTAATAAACATTCAGATGAAACTAAGAATAAAATATCAGAATCAAAAATTGGTATTAAAAGATTACCATTAACACAAGAACAAAAAAATAAATTATCAAAGTCATTAAGTGGAAAGGCTAAAAATAAAATATGGATAACCAATGGTGTTAATAATTCAATGATAAGTAAAGATATTGAAATACCATTAGGTTGGATTAAAGGAATATCCAAAATTAAAAAATAAAATTATTTAATGATTTAAATTATTTATATGACAGACAATGAATTAGAAGAAGCAAAACAACAATTAGTAATATTTAATCGTGAAGCTACTAAATATCATTCATACGAGCAGTCAGTTAAACTAATGCTAAATTCAATTTATGGCGCATTTGGTAATCCTTATTTTTATTTTTTCAATGTTGATATAGCAGAAACAATTACATTACAGGGTAAGGATGCTATTTTATATACTGAAATTTTATTAAACAAATATTTTAAAGAATTTTGGCATAAGGATATTGAAGTCCACCAAAAGATGGGAATTGTTGTTTCTGGCCGAATTGAAAAACCCGTTGGTATATATATAGATACTGATTCGATTTATGTTAAATTTGAAGAAATTATTAAGAAATCAACTTGGGAAGGCTCGGAAAAAGATTTTATATTAAAATTATATGAATTAAGACTAAGTGATTATATTGCTAAGATATTACAAAAATACGCAGACGATAATAATGCAGAAAATTTCTTGAGCTTTGAAATGGAATCAATTGCTAAAAATGCAATTTGGTTAGCTAAGAAAAATTATATGCAAAATATTATTTGGAAAGACCCTGATATTCATTTTGATTCTCTAACAAAAATTAGTGCTAAAGGATTTGAAATTATCAAATCTTCTGCTCCATCATTTGCAAGAAAACAGTTAAAAGATTTACTTATTTATATTTTTTCTGTAGAAAAATTAAATATGAAAGATTTTGCAAAATTGTTAAGAGAAGTAAAACGACAATTTAAACTTGCTGACATTGACAAAATATCATTTTCAAAAAATGTTAATAACTATCAAAAATATATACTTAATGATTTAACTGAATTTGAGTTTGGTTCAAAATGTCCAATTGGTGTAAGAGCTGCAGGGTATCATAACTATCTTTTGAATAACTCAGGTCTTAAAGGTAAATATCAACCTGTTGGTAATGGTAAAAAATTGAAAATGTATCATGCTGCAGATAAAGTTTGTGATGTATTTTCATACGAACCAGGTGAATATCCATATGAATTTGCTCCACCTATTGATTATGATGTACAATTTGAGAAGACTATTTTAGACCCAATTAATAGAGTTATTACAGCAATGGGCTTTAAGGGATTTGATAGTAATTTAATTTATACAACATCTCTTTTTTAATAAAACAAAACACATTTACTCAATATAATTAAAAAACATATATGGCAAAGAAAATATTTTCATTTAAAGATTTGAACAAGGAAATGTCAAAACATTCAACTTATGGTGAAACAATTGATAAATCTACAGTTTCAGAAATAGATCATTTTATACCAACAGGTAATTATCATTTAAATGCGTGCTTAACAGGTTCATTATTTGGTGGATATCCAAATAATAGGGCAGTTGCAGTTGCTGGGCCTTCAGGTACAGGTAAAACATTTTTAATTCTAAATGCAGTTAGAGAAGCACAAGACATGGGCTATGACATTGTCTTTTATGATTCAGAAAATGCAGTTGATAAGAAATTAGTTGAAAATTTTGGTATTGATACTTCTAGGTTTAGATACGAACCATGTAATACTATTCAAGAATTTAGAAGTTCTGTGACAGCTATAACTGATACATTGATTGAACAAAAAAATAAAGGCTATGAAATCCCTAAAATTTTAATTATTTTGGATTCTGCAGGTAACCTTGCAACACAGAAAGAAATTGATGATGCAAAAACTGGTAGTGATAAAGCTGATATGACAAGAGCAAAATTACTTAAATCTACGTTTCGTATTTTAATGACAAAACTAGGTATATGTAAAATCCCATTTATTTTTTCTAATCACACTTATCAAACAATAGATCTTTTTTCTAAAACTATTTCTGGGGGAGGTTCAGGTCCTGAATATGCAGCATCAATAATTTTATTTTTAGGTAAAGCAAAACTTAAAGAAGGAACAGAACAAACAGGTATCATCGTAACCGCAAAACCTAACAAAAATCGCTTTGCTAAGCCTACACCTATTAAATTTCATATTTCGTTTAGTAAAGGTATGAATAAATTTATTGGTTTAGAAGAATATATCAGTTGGGATAACTGTGGGGTTGCTCGTGGTAAATTTATAACAGAAACAAATTTTAATAAATTAACTGAAGATGACCAAAGTGAATGTAGACCAATGTATGATAAATCTGATAAATTGGTTTATTTTCAACCATCAGCAACTGCAAGAAAGATTTGTGTTGAACACCTAAAAGATACTGTTGAACTCAATCAATTATTTACAGACTTGGTATTTACTGATGAAGTTTTGAAAAAATTAGAATTAATTGTTCAGGAAAAATTTAAATATAGTGTTGATGAATTGTCGCTAGAAAATTTAACTGAAATTTTAAATGATAATACTGAAGAAGATGACGATTAGTAAAAAAATTGAAATTTCAAAACTTAAAATAAAATATGTATTGGGTAATCAGTCGACATTGGTTGATTACCCAACATCAGAAGATATTCTGTATGAATTAATTGAAGATTGGTGTGGACGTATTTATGAAGAATTGAAATTTACAGATGTTTCTTTAAAGAAGAAATATAATTTAACAACACAGCAAACGGAAGACATAATTGAACAATTTAAATTGTGGGGGTGCATTGAGGATGTTTTATCAAATTCTGCATATACTACATATAAAGTTATTAAAAATCCATTTGCATAAACTTTTATAATATGAATGCTAATACAGACCATGAAAAAATATTCTTTAATTATTTTTTATCAAAACCAACATATTTAAAAAGTACTAGGCCAGGTTTTTTTGCTAATGTTGATTTGGATTCTATTGTAAAATTAGCAAAGAAATTCTATTTAGAGTTTGGTGAGAGCCCTTCTCGCGAACAAATGAAAGCGTTAGTTGCTGATGGTTCATCAGACATCTCAAACGATATTGTTAATTCAATATATGAAATAAACGTAAAAACATATGACCCTGATTGGATAAAAAGAACATCTGAGGCATGGCTAAAATGGAAGCATTTTGATAAAGAATTAGTACGAACAATTGAATATGTAAAAACTCAAAACATAACACCTGAAAATGTTGAGGATGTTGTAAGTCGAGCAATTGGGATGATTTCAACAGAAGGTGCTGTTAGGTTTGATACTGATGTTGGGTTGGACTTTTTTAATGCAGAAAACCATAAACAACGAAACTCAGCAAAGCTTGAAACTGGTTGGAATTTTGTTGATAACGTATCTGGTGGAGGTTATGATTTAAAGTCACTTGTCGTTTATGCTGGGGAACAAAATATAGGTAAATGTCATACCGCATCAACAGTTTTACGTATACGAAACAAAAAAACAGGAGAAATTCAGAACATAAAGGTTGGTGAATTCTTTAATTTAATTAAACATAAATCATAAGCCCTATGTTCTGTTCTCCTATGATGAATATATAAATTAAAACAAAAATGGAAACATGTCAATTATGTAAATCTGTGTTTGCTTCTAAAAAGTCTATACAAATGCATTTAAATAAGTCTCATGCTTATAATATAAATGATATTAAATTGTATTATGATACTTATTATAAATTAGCTAATGAAGGTTCTGACCCGTTTACAGGTGGTGCTACTAAGTTTATAGGGTTGACAAAGGGTTATGCAAAATTTGATGGTAGTGATGAATCAAATAAAAAGAAAATTGCATCATCCACAGTTGAATATTGGGTAAAGGTTAAAGGTTATTCTGAAGAAGATGCAATTGCATACTTAAAACTTAAACATAAAAAATCTACAGAAAATGCAAATAAAACTAAGAAAGAATTATTAATAGAAAATCCAGAACGAAGGTTTTTTGGTGGGTATGGCAAACGTAAATTTATATTGATGGGTTATACTAATGAAGAAGCACAAAAAAAATATGAAGACATTACTGCAAAAAGAACACCTAAATTAATTGAAAGTTTAAGCAGTGTTGATTGGTCTGGCAAACGTATGGGTCAAATTGAATATTGGACAAATAAAGGATATTCTATAGAAGCTGCTAAACTAAAAGTTTCAAACATACAAACAACATTTACTTTAGTTAAGTGTATTAAAAAATATGGTGAAGAAAAAGGTCTAACTGTTTTTAATAAAAGACAGGAAAAATGGAAACAATCATTACAGGCAAATTTTTCAAAATTTGGCGATGGTAGAAGCCCAAGCAGTAAATTTGCTTCTAGTATTATAACAATTCTTTGTGAGTATTTAAATATAGAAGTACCTAAAAAAGAAAAATGGATTAAAGACAAACAATCAAAAAAAGCTTATTCATATGATTTTACATATAACAAAAAAATCATTGAATTTAATGGCGATTATTGGCATTGTAATCCAAACATATATGAAGCAGATTATTTCAATAAAAGAAAATTATTAAATGCAAAACAGATATGGGAATATGATGAACAAAAAATAAAAACAGCAAATAAGTATGGTTATCAAGTTTTTATTGTTTGGGAAAGTGATTTTAAAAATAACCCAGAAGAAGTAATAGAAAAATGTATACAATTTATAAATGATTAAAATGCTAAAATATGAATTTATTTACATATGTACCACAAGTTGATTTATCAGCAACGATAAATAGAAAATTTGAGGAAACATTTGATGTTGATGATTGGGAAATTGAAACAGACACGGGTTGGTCATCTATTAAAAAAATAGGTAAAACAATCCCATATGAAGTTTGGCAATTGAAGACATCGAGTGGCAAAGAATTACAATGTGCTGACGATCATATATTATTTGATGATACATACGACCAGATATTTGTAAAGAATTTAAACAAAGATAGCAGACCTGATAAAATAGTTACACGAGATGGTGTTGAAACTGTTATTGAAGTTAAGCCTCTTGGTTATTTTGAAAATATGTATGACTTAGAAGTTGATGATAAGAATCATAGATATTGGACAAATGATATACTTTCTCACAATTCGATTTGGTTAGCGAATGATGCTGCAAATCTTGTTAGAATGGGTCATAATGTTGTTTTTATAACAGCTGAGATGTCTGCACAAAAAGTTTTAAAGAGGATTGGTAGTAATCTTTTACATATACCAATGTTTGAATATGATGAAGTTTCGGCAAATGTAGATGTAATTAAAAGAAAATTACAAAAGGTTGCTCGCGGTTTATTACCACCAGGTAAATTATTCATAAAGGAATATCCTACGTCACAAGCAACAACACTTGATATTGAAGCATATCTTAAAGAATTAGAAGAAACTCAAGATCATAAAGTAACTGTGTTAATAATTGACTATATAAATATATTAGCAAATTATAGAAACCCTAATACAGAAAATACATATATGAAGATTAAGCAAATTGCTGAAGATCTTCGTGCACTTGCGGTTAAACGTAATCTATTGGTAATTTCTGCTACACAAATCAACAGGGGTGCTTGGGATTCAACTGAAGTAAAAATGGAAAATATTGCTGAATCTGCAGGTTTGGCTCATACTGTTGATGTTATGTATGCTATTATACAGGATAGTATGATGCATGCAGATAGAGAATATTGGTTAAAAATTTTAAAAATCCGCGATGGTCAAGGTAAGGGTAGTAGGTGCAGATTCATGATTGATTATGATTATATGCGAATTACTGAAACTGGAGACATTACAAATTAAACAAATTATGGTAGATAAGATATTTGGTAATAGTTATGGTAGTAAAGAAGTTTCTACTGAAAAAATTAATTTCACAATTGCACCTTCATATGAAAATGATTTAGATGCAGATGAATCAATTCATCAAAACTTATTAATAAATAAAGTAGATTCACTTATAAGAGGTAGTGAATTTGAGCACTTGAATAAAGTTACACCGGCAGGTATATCAAAGAAATTAAATAAAGTACAGATAAACAAAGTTTATTTTTATATAGTTTCAAAACTTGGCGACGATTATTCAAGAATTGATTTATTCGGTGTCATCTCGGATTATTTTGACATTCTCCCAAAGAAGTTTTATTCATCTCTTAGTAATAAATTCAAAGATGAATTAATCAAAGAATTAGACGATAAATATGGCATACTTAAGAAAAAGAAAATAAATAAATTATTTTAATATGAAAGTTAAACGTATATGGCTAATTTCAGATACACACATTGGATGCCGTTCAAATTCTGTGATGTGGCTTGATATTATAGAAGATTATTTTTTTAATTTTTTTATTCCTTTAATTAAGAGAGAATATAAATCCGGTGATATTTTATATCATTTGGGTGATGTTTTTGATAATAGACAGAGTATCAATTTAGCTGCACAGGATTTGGCAATTAGAGTGTTTGAAGAATTATCAAAAATATTTCCAGAAATACATGTCATTGTAGGCAATCATGACATAATGAAAAAAAATTCAAACGATATTTCATCTGTAGACTGTATTAAATACATACCAAACGTCACTGTTCATAAAAAAACCCAACTGATAACATACAATACAACAAAGTGTTTATTGATGCCATGGAGGAGAGATAGTGTTCACGAAAAAGAAACCCTACAGAGATATACTGATAATATTGATTATTTGTTCTGTCATACTGAAACTCAAGGTGTTCAGACTAGTCCCAACAGAACATATTTGCATGAAGGTGGAAATGAATTGAGTACATTCAAAAGATTCAAAAAGGTATATTCTGGGCATATACATTATAGGCAAGAAAAAGATAATTTTATATTAGTTGGTAATCCATACCAAATGACAAGATCTGATAGAGATAATCAGAAGGGCATTTATATTTTAGATTTGGAAAATGATACTCATAAATTTATTGAGAATAATTATTCTCCAATTTATATAAAATATTATATCAGAGACATCCTTGAACTTAATATAAGTGATATAAAAAATGAAATTACAGGTAATTTTGCTGATATTTACATTCCAACAAATATATTAGGTGCTTATAATATTAATAAGTTAATGGATTATTTGGATGGTGTTGCAAAAAAATTAGAACCTAAAATTTATGACGAAGATAACCCAATTGAAAATGGTGAATTTCAAACATCAGACTTTTCAAGTGAAATTAATTTAATGAGTATAGCAAATGATTTTATAAATAATCAAAGCTATGATGATGATTTAAAAGATAGACTTAAAAAGAGTTTAGTTGCTTTATATAATGAAGTAATTACACCAAGTCACAACGAAAATTAAAATATGAAAATTAACCGCGTTGAATTTAAGAATTTTGCATCTTATGGTAATCGAGTTCAAGTGATTGAATTTAACCCTACACAAAGTGATCTTTATCTAATTTTGGGAAGTAACGGTTCTGGTAAAAGCACTTTAGCAAAAGTTATTACATATTTGTGTTATGGTAAAGTTGAAGGCGCAAACTTAAAAGATTTACCAAATAGAGTAAACAATTCACTTTGGGGTAAAATTTGGATTGAGAGTAAAGGTAATCAAATTACTATTGAACGCGGCATTAGCCCAAGTGTTTTTAATGTACAAATAAATAATACTGAGTATGATGTTGCAGGTAAGAGTAATTTACAGGATTTTTTGGAAACTGAAATGTATGAAATTCCATATCATGTATTTAAGAATGTAATTATTCTTTCTGTTAATGATTTTAAGTCATTTATAACAATGTCACCATACGACAAAAAGCAAATTGTTGATAGGATATTTGGATTTTCTATAATCAATGAAATGCGAGAAATTGTTAAATCTAAACGAAGATTATTATTAAATGATATTAAAACATTTGATGATGAAATTAGAACTCTTGAAGAATCTATACAATCAATTTTAAAGAAAATTGAACAATTAGCAAAACTTAATATTGAAAAAAATAAAATAAAAATTGATGAATTAAAAGAAAAAATTAATACATTAAATGATAATAGATTAAAGCTAAAAGATGTTGGTGAAAAAATTAAAGAAAAAATTGAAGTTAACAATTCTTTAGTTAAACAGCGTGCTGCAAAAAGATCTGAAATTAAAACAAAAATTAAAGGAACACAACAAGCACTTAAACTATATGAAAATAGTTCATGCCCAACATGCCAAGGGTCTCTTGATGTAGATTTTCATAAGCATATCAAACATGAACGAGAATCTGAATTGATAAACTTTGAATCTGAATTGACTGAAGTTGAAACATTTTTAATTGAAGATGAGAGTTTTTTATCAAAAATTAGAATTCAATCAAATGAAATAAACGTAAAATTAGGTCAGCTTGAAACTCAAATGAAATCAATAAAAAATGAATTGATTAAAATTTCACAAGAAGATACCAAAGATGAATCAGTCAATCTAAAACAATTAGTTAAGGATTTTTCTAGTAAAAAAGAATTAAAAGGTACTGATAGACAATCAGTTGAATCTGAAAACTATTACTTATCTATTCTTGAAACTATAATGGGTGAAGATGGTATAAAAAACATGGCTTTACGTATGATTATACCATCGTTAAATAATAACATTTTATTAATGGGAAAGGAGATGGGAATTCCATTCCAAATCATATTTGATGAAAAGTTCAATTGTTATCTTAAACATATTGGTAATGAAATAAGCCCAAAGACTTTAAGTACAGGTGAAAGGAAAAAAGCTGATTTTGTAATCATTATGGCATTAATTAAAATGATTAAAGTGAGATTTCCATCGTTGAACATTTTATTTTTAGATGAGATTTTTAGTTCTATTGATGCTGATGGTGTATATCATATTATCAATATTTTACATAAAACAATACACGACATTGGTTTAAATACATTTGTAATTAATCACACAGTTTTACCAAGTGAATATTTTGATAAAAAAATTTCAATAACAAAGGAAAGTGGTTTTAGTGAAATTTTAATTGAAGCTATTTTATAATAAAAACACAATAAAAGTGAAAAAATATAAATTCATAAATGATACATTTGATTTTGACTTAACGTTAATTATACATAATGGCAGTGATAAACATAGAAAGAAATTGTGTAAAAAAGCAAAACAATTAGGGTATTCAAAAAAAGATTTTAAAAATATTATAGGAAGTAGTAACGCAGTTGTATTTGGTGGAGTTTTTTTTGCTATATTAGCATTTGATGCTAATTCATTTGATTCTCACAGAGACGAAGACAAAACAATCGAAATGATATCTGTCCTACAACATGAATGTAATCACGTTAAAGAAAATGTTCTAACTGATATATCTGAGGCGAATCAACATAGAGAAACTGAATGTGCAATGCGAATAAGTGATTGGTGCTTTAAAAAATGTATGAATACTGAGTTTTTTAAAAGTTTATTAAAATAGATTTGATAAAAAATTTCAATATCAAAAGAAAATGGCTTTGGTGAAATTTTAATTGAAGCTATTGTATAAATATAATAAATTATTCTCATGAGCAGACAAAATGATATAGAATTAATAAGAATTAAAAGTATAACAGAGAGAGCCAACTATAATAAATCTGCACAACGAAAGTCAGGTTTTGTTTTGACTGGTTCGACTATAGAGTAAGTTATACCAGTTTCAGATAGTTTTATACTATTAGAGTCTGGTAACTTTAATTTTCTTTTGCAAGAAAATAATTCTAAAATTATTATATAATGAGTGCATATAACCAAGAATTTAATAAAGACAATGTTATACTACGATATATCATTGTCTCTCTTTTAGCTGAATTAAAAAATAAAGTATATTTTTATAATCAGATTGACGAAGATAATATCAAGAAAATTGATATACCTTTTTTATATGCAGTTACAGGTAATGAACGTTTTTTGTTGGATAATTTTTTATATAAACCTATTGCTGAAGATAAGGCAATAGGAGATTATGAAGTTGTTCCGAGGGGTGTTGTTCAATTAAATTCTGTCGCAATTGATTCAGGTGCAATGACAAATAAGTTCATCAGAACTAAATTTGTCAAAGAATATGAAGGTAAATTAAAAACTTTTTCATTAGAAACTGCATTTTTACCTTTAGATTTATCATTTGCAGTGAGCATAATATGTTCAGATAATATTGAAATGTTAAAGGCAACTGAATCAGTAATGGCAAAACTATATAAAGAAATTCAATTTCAGGTTGATTTAGGTATGTTCAAAATTGAAGCTGCGTTACAGGTACCTGAAGATTTTGAACAAAATAAACTATTTGAATTTGGTTTAAATGATAAAAAAGAATTTAGTATAAATTTTAATATAGATGTTAAAACATTTATGCCAATATTCCAAGACGGGTTCCTATTATCAGAAATTGCTGAATTAACAAGAAATTCAATGGTTAACCCTGATAACAAAGGTATTGGTATGTTAAGAAATGGTAGAATTTATTTTGGCGGTATATTACAAGAAATACAACATAATATTGACGACATCAGAAAGGCACCTGCAGATACTGTCATAAGCAATAAATCTTACATTAACCCTGATGATATTCAAACAGGACCAAAATTCCTAGAAACTGATATAACTTCAGCAACACCTGAAGAAGAATCTGATGAAAGTAAAAAATTTAGAAATAATGAATAATAAATTAAAGTACATTAAATTGTTTGAACAATTCATATGCGAAGGTATAAATTTAAATAATACAAAACATAAAGAATCTCTTAAAGTAGCAATTGAGAAATTAGGTTATGACTTTGAATATGGTGATGGGTATCGTGATATGGAGTTTACTTTATATAATGGTTCAGATTTGGTTGCTGAAGTTTCATTGTCAACTATACCTTCATCATTTGATATTGATGATTATGAATTGGAAGGTAATAAAAGAAAAACAGATAAAGAATTTATTTTTGTTAATACAATTGATGTAAGTAATAAGTTCAAGAGACAGGGTGTTTATAGCAATTTAGTTACAGTATTAATATTATGGGCAAAATCTATAGGATTAGGTGGTGTGATATCACCTGCATATAATTATGATACTGAATTTAAAAGATCTGCAGATGCAGATGCTTTTTGGGAAAGTTACTTTAAGAAGAATAAATCAACTGTCTCAAAAATTTCGTACCAAGGTGAAGATGAAAATGATGAGATTGAAAACCTAATTGATTATGTAGCACAATAATTTTTTAACATTGATATATAAAACAAATGAAAAATATAATATGAAAAATATATTAACTGAAGGTCAAACACAAGTGTATCTTGGAGGTGGTATTAATCCTCAATACGGTGTTAATACTAATATGCCACATTTAAATCAACCCCCAAAACAAATCGTTGATATTATAGCTGCATTATATACAGGTTCAAAAAAATCAGATGCACAAATAATTGCAATTCTAGTTGGTATGGGTACCCCACAACAATTAGCAATATCAGGATTAATGGCTTATAAGCAACTTTTTTGTTCTGGTTCTATGCAGCAAGAAAATGCACAAAGTAATAAATTTACATTAGTAAGTTTATATGAAAATGTAGTAAAATGTTTAAATGATTTAAAAAATATAGATTCAGATGAATCAAGAGTTTCATATTCAACAAAAAATGCTATAAGAATTGTAGAGAGTTATTTGCCAAACTTCCCAATGAGATTCAAACAAGGTACAGTTAATGTAATTAGTGAGGATGTTGAGAATTCAGTTAATCCTACACTGAAATTTAAAATTGCTAAAAATCTTCACAAACAATTATCTGTTATTAATTGGATTAAACCTATTACTAATCTTAGAGAATTTATTGAAAATGTATATTTCCAAAATTCATTTTTATTTAAAGTGAATGAATCAATTGAGAGTATTGGGACACCCAAAGGACGCATACAGGAAAATATGGTAGCATCACTATCTTCTCTATTAAGAGAAACTGATGAAATTGCGAAAGCAAAATTTCAATTAATTTTAGAAGAGAACCCATTATCAACTGAATGCAAAGAAATTGATAAAAGTTTAAAGGAAATCCAAATACAAGTTGATAATATGATTATTGAAAATGAACAACCTTCTTATAATAAAAACGAAAATAAAAAAAATAAAAATACGATGAAATTTACACTTGTGAGTTTATATGAAAATGTAACAAAATGTATTGAAGAATTAAAACAGATTGCTTCAGATAAATCAAGAATTTCATATTCTTCAGAAAAAGCATTAGGTATTTTAGAAATGTTTGTAAATAGTATACAAACACAATCGAAAAGATTTGAGTTAGATGATATTAGAGATATTATTGAAAATATTGAAAGTACATCTAATCCTACATTAAAATTTAGAATTGCAAAAAACCTACATAGCCAATTATCTGCAATGTTTTGGGTTCAACCAATACAAAACCTTAGAGAATTTATTGAATCTGTTTATGCATCAAATGAATTTTTGTTTAGAGTTGATGAAGCAATACAAAAAATAGAAAACCAAAGAGGTGCTTTACCAATATCGTTAGTAGAATCATTGACTTTGTTACTTGATGAAAATAACGATAATGCAAAATCTAAATTCAAAAACATTGCTAAGAAAAACTTATGGTCTACAGAATGTAAAGCAATTGCAAATGAATTATTAGTTGCAGAATCTAAACTTATTGATACATCCCAAGGCAAGATTATTAAAACATTATCACCTGTTTTAGAGTCAAGTGATGGCTTAAGTTTTTATTTACATGGCAAAGTTTATACTATCAAAGGTTCAGAAATAACTGAAGGGACAGTGAATGATGCAAGATTTTATAATGTTATTGAAGGTTTAAAATTATTTAAACATGATGGTGATTCATTAGTAACATTTGGTGAATCTGGAAAAACTCTTGAATATAGTTTAAAGGAAGGGACTTTGACACTAGGTAATGTTGACATGACTAATGCGAGTATTGTTGATTTGAGTGAAGCTTTACTTGCAACAAATTTCTCAGGATATAAAAATCATTATAAAAATGATGTAATTTGTTCATTCTTTGAAAGCATTGAATTATTACATGAAATGGACAACTTTACAACAATTCAATCTCAAGAATGGCTAAATTTATTTTTGACTGTTATTGCTGTTGATGAAACAATATTTGTAAATAAAGTTAATCCTGCTATGCAATTGAATGAAATGAAAAAAGTTCAATCAGCAACAGAAGCAGTAGAAAGTGTTAAAGAGTTCATTAATTTTGATATTGCACCAATTTTATCTGAACGTTTAGTATCTGAAAATAATAGTAAGGCAATACAAGCAGTTAAAATAAATGCAATAACTGAAAAACTAACATTTTTAGAAGAACAGAAACAAACAATTTCTGATGCTATTACTAAGCTTGGTTCAACAAATGAACTTAATGCAGCAATGAATCTTTTAGAAGGCGAGATTAGAAAAACTGAAATTGAATTATCAGGGTCATATCTTTCTGAAAAGAA
>Ga0114918_10000381_pt1 | contig 38571 bp, 29 predicted proteins | sample LantaG_FD_87015 | JGI IMG/M metagenome (GOLD analysis project Ga0114918, IMG submission 87015) | Deep subsurface microbial communities from Baltic Sea to uncover new lineages of life (NeLLi) - Landsort_02402 metaG | ecosystem: Environmental > Aquatic > Marine > Oceanic > Sediment | place...
GAGAAAGGACTATGGGATGTTTACCATTATTCTGGCCATACCAAGGAAAATATACCATATTTATTCGGATGTTTCGAATAAATATGACACGGGGATAGAGGAGGTCATGACTATCACAGACCCCTATTATGGCGATAATGATGAATTGATCTTCACAATCTCTCCCAAACATGTCTTTGGTTACTTTAATACCGATACCACTGAATTTTTCAAAAACACCAACTGGAATCCCTCTTTCAACAATAACGAGTTAAGACCACCTGCAAAAAGACCAGCCAAACCTGACAAACATAATTAACATAATAATATCGATATGAAAATACCCGCACAGAAATTAATGCTGACCATCATCGGCTTCCTTTTCTTATGGTATGCCGGTGCGCAGGCTCAGTACAACAATCACAGGACAATGATGCAAAAGGCCGACGCTCTCAAAAAGGATTATCCCGCCTTATGCTCAGTCAGTTCCCTTGCAAAAAGTACGGGTGATCATGATGTGATTGTTTTGACTATCGGCACGGGTGACTCAGATAACAAGCCGGGTATCGCTGTCCTCGGAGGTATAGAGGGAAGTCATATCCTGGGAAAAGAGCTCGCTCTTGGTTTTGCTGCCTCTCTGCTAAAGGAATCAGCATCACCCGAAATAAAAGCTCTGCTTGAAAAAATCACTTTCTATGTCTTTCCTGATGTCAGTCCCGATGCTACCGAACAATTCTTCTCAGCATTGAAGTATGAAAGAAATACAAACGCCAGGTCAACTGATGAAGACAGGGATTTTATGACAAATGAGGATCCCTTTGAAGACCTTAATAATGATGGATTTATAACTCTTATCCGTGTTGTTGACCCGGCCGGCTCATTTATGGAATACGCTGAAGATAAAAGAGTTATGACGCTTGCCGATCTGTCAAAAGGACAAACCGGGTCATATTTTGTCTATTCTGAAGGGACCGACAATGACAAGGACGGTGTATTTAATGAAGATGGACCGGGGGGTGTTAACTTCAATCGTAACCTTACATTTGACTATGAAGAATTCGGGACCAATGCAGGGCTGCACCCGGTATCAGAGCCTGAGACAAAAGCTATACTCGATTTCCTGTTCGACCATTTTAACATTTATGCCACTTTTGCTTTCGGTCCGCAGGATAATCTGGGACAGCAAGCTCCGCCGGAACGTCAGCCCGGTTCACGGGATCAGGCTTCAGGAGAAGATCAACCCCCTACCCCCGGACAGGGTCCTCCTTCCTCAAGGGGTCAGAGAGGCAGAATGAGGCAGTCCAGAAAGATTACAAGCGTTCTTAAGTCAGATGAGATTATCATAAAATTTGTTTCTGAAAAATATCGTGAAATAACTGGTGTTAAAGGAGCCCCGCCCAAGAGATCAACTCCCGGTAATTTCATGGACTGGTCATATTATCACTACGGCCGCTATAGTTTCAGTACCCCTGCATGGTGGTTTCCTGTAGAAAAAGACAAAAACAGGGAGGCTGCATTTCTCAAATATACTGAAGACAATAACATGGAGGATGTTTTTGTTCCCTGGACCGAGATAAAACACCCCGACTTCCCGGGTAAGAAAACCGAGGCAGGCGGGATCAAACCCTTTGTTATGACAAATCCTCCCGCTGACAAACTTGAAGAGCTGATAACCAAAAATTATGAATTCATAGTTGATATTGCAGCTATGCATCCTGATCTGGAGTTCCTTGATGCAGAGGTTGAAAATATAGGTGATGATCTCTTTCGTGTATCGGTGAAGGTACATAACAAAGGAATATTTGCAACATGCACCGAAGCGGGTGAAAATAATATGTGGAACAGGATAATGCGGATAAGCGTTGATATAAATAAGAGTCAGAAATTCCTGAGCGGGAATAAGGTGCATAGTATACCAAGACTTGAAGGTGACTGTTCGGCTGAATTCAGCTGGCTAATACTGGGAAAAGGTCCTGTTAAAATAACCGCCGGAGCAATAAACACAGGGATTATAAATACAACGCTGGATCTGAAATAAAAACTATTCAAAAAGTCAATCATGAAAAAAATAATATCATTTGTCATTATTACATCAGCTCTTCTGTTTCTGACCATTCCTGCAATTTCACAGAGTGAAGAGCTGTTTTTCAAGGCTGCCGGTACTCCCGCAAATCCCAGGGTACAGGTATCGTGGAATAAATACTATACTGTTGCCGGAGTCACTGATTTCTGTAAAAAACTGGCCGCCGCTTATCCCAATCTTGTGACACACGGCACTCTCGGGAAATCATACCAGGGACGCGAAATAAATGTTCTTACTATTTCTGACAAAAAAACGGGTGATCCCGGGCTCAAACCGGCCTTATGGATCGATGGCAATATACATTCAATAGAGCTCCAGGGTACAGAAATGGCTATGTACACAGCCTGGTACTTGTGCGAGATGTACGATGAGAATAAGTATATTAAGGAGCTGCTTGGCGACAAGACCTTTTATATTGCACCCACCATCAATCCCGATGCACGTGAATACTTTACATCCGTAGGAGTGCCTCCCAGGTCAGGGCTGATGCCCTGGGACAGCGATCGTGACGGTCTGTATGATGAGGATGGCGCCGATGACCTGAACGGTGATAAGAATATAAGCCGGATGAGAAGGAAAAAAGCTGATGGCGGATTTATAACCGACCCAAAAGATCCCCGCAGAATGATCAGGGTGGAACCGGGAGAAGAGAGTGATTATGAATTACTTGGAACGGAAGGAATCGATAATGATGGTGATGGCATGATCAACGAGGATGGTCCGGGAGGTTATGACGGTAACCGGGACTGGGGATTTAACTGGGAACCCAATTATGTCCAGTACGGAGCTAACAAGTATCCCTTTTCCGAGCCCGAGAACCAGGCAGTCCGCGATTTCATAGTAAACCACAGAAATATCACCGGAACACAGACATTCCATAATTCCGGGGGGATGATCCTCAGGGGACCTTCGGTTGAGGGAGGTGGAGCCGAAGCTTACAGCTGGGAAGATGACGAGGTAATAAACGCTATCGGGAAGACAGGTGAGAAAATGATTCCCGGCTATAAACTCCTTACAATATGGAAAGATTTGTATTCGGTATATGGAGGAGAATTAGATTGGTGGCATGGTGCCATGGGTTGTTTCGTCTACTCCAACGAGCTGTGGAACAGCTACCTGATGTTTTACGATACCACCAACTATGACGAGTATGAATTTGAAAAACTCCTCCTCTTTGAAGATTCATTCCTGCCATGGCAGAAGGTAAATCATCCAGTATACGGAGAGATTGAAATAGGTGGTTTCAGCAAGAATTTTGGAAGACTTCACCCGGGATTTATGCTGGAAACCGATGCACATCGAAATGCCGCGTTCTGTATCTATAATGCTTACCAAACCCCAAAATTGGAGATCACCAACCTGAAAGTCTCAAAGCTGGATGGCGGACTGAAGGAGGTGACGGCTACCGTGGTTAATAAAAGGATGCTGCCTACCCATTCAGCAAGTAACATGAAGTATAAAATCGATCCTCCCGATTATATTTATCTCGATGGAGGAACAGTAATCGCAGGAATGATTGTTGAAGATGCCGACCTTAATATCGTTGCTGAGCAGAAGAAAAATCCGCAGCGGCTGGAGATTCAGAATATAGCAGGATACCAGAGTGTTGACCTTAAATGGATTGTTAAGGGAGGAACCAAATATACAGTAAGAGCAGAAAGTGTTAAAGGAGGCCGTACCTCAGCACAGACAGAATAAAAAATGGGGCTGCTCCCCTGATGCGGCCCCATTTTCAAGGAATGAAAATATTTCTGAAGAGGGAATGATATTTAATATGTCTGAAGTGATATCTTAAAGTATCCGGTGGCTTTGTTAGATTTAATCTCAAATTTCCATGCTCCGGCCTTATCCTGGTTCTCCTCATCGGATATTTTGAATGATTTTCTCCAGTTCAGGCTTCCGGATTCGTCAACGATTATGTCAGAATAGGTTTTACCATTGGGCATGGTTATTTTTATCCTGATGTCACCTGCCTTGCAATCGCCGTTAACTGACATTATTACTGTTCCTACGGTGGGTTCAACATCAAATGTATAGTCCCGGGAGAAGGTCGTTTCTTTTACAGACTTCGAAAAATCCCATGTGGTCCTTTCAGAATCAACAGCATAGAATGGGCTCCATGTGCCCATTTCAGGAGTGATAATAAGCCTATCTCCCCGTTCCCCTGAATAATTAAACCAGTCCCTGCTCCTGTCTCCGTAAATTCTCATTGCATTTCCGAAGCCATCTGTATCAACCTGGAGATGAAAATTTCTTATTGGATCATCATAAGCACTTTTTTGTTCCTCAAATGCTTTCCACCATTCCTCCTGGGCTTTCTTCTGCTCTGTCATTGCTTTTTTCTGGGCCTCTATGATCTCCTGCATTTGATGTTCCTTTTCCTTCTCCTCTTTTGACTTCTCCTGTGCACTTACCTGCTGGAATGGAATCACAAGAATGAGAAGGAAAATAGCTGCTGATATAAAACCAATTTTTTTCATGACTGCCATTTTTTATTTATTGTCAGTTCAAAGATAATGCCGTTGGTAACAGGATTTTGTTAATAGAGAGTTAATGCCGGGTTAATGTTTTAATGATTGTAATAACCTATTTCCAAAAATTGAATACTTTTGGAAGGAAATCTATTATATGCAAAAGAGGAACACAGTTTTAATCCTGGGTATTATTGCATTTGCAATTATGATCATTGCCCAGGTGATCATTATCAGAGGAGGCTGGAAACAGGTTGATGAGATGCTCTATCTGAGATACAGATCTTTATCCCAGGAGGCAAATATATCGCTCAGGGGATCTCGATCGATGGTTTTTGATACCGTTAATTACCTTCTCGATTATTACACTGAATCTGTTGTAAAAGAGCTCCCAAAGATAACTGATGATAAGGAACTTGAGAATAAAAAAGAAGAGATCTTTGAATATTTCTCGACCGTTCTCAACAAGGAACAGGATCTTTCCCAATATCTATCAGAATATTTTGAAAACCAGGGGGCTGAAAATGAGTTTACCCATAGAATAGTGATCACCAATCTTGAAATTCTTGGAGATGACACTTTGTCCATTTACCGGGATCCCTCCTTCAGGGAGAGGAGACCATCACGTGATTTTGAAGGTTTAGCTCATTCACTTACAGGATCCACTTCGACTATCCTGGTCAACCGTTTCTGGTTTGACAGGAATAATTACGCTCTTAATTTTAATTACTTTATAGATCTCACCTTTAAAAGGAGTATGATTTTCAGGGAGCTTTCAGCATCTCTTGGAATGAGCATCTTCAGTATCCTGATAGTGGTAATGATCTTCCTTTATACATACCGTAACCTTATGGAAGAAAAGAGATTGTCAAATCTCAAGACAGATTTCATAAATAATATGACCCATGAGCTTAAAACACCCCTGGCCACAATAACCGTAGCAGGTAAAACCCTTGAAATGGAAAGGATAAGAACTGATGAGTCGAAGATACTTGATACGGCAAAACTTATCGGGAAGCAGAGTGTTCACCTTAACCAGCTCATTAACATGATCCTGGAAATAAGCATGTGGGAAAGAACAGAGTTTCAACTCGATAAGAAGAAGATAGATGTTGAAGAGATCATGAACGACATAGTGTTTAGTTTCCGTACGGGTTGCGGGGATTGCGCCTCACTGACTGAGAAATATACATTCAACGGAGCAAAAGCAGATATCGATCTTGTTTATTTCACAACACTGATAAATAACCTTCTCTCAAATGCTGTTAAATATTCCGAAAAGGAATCTGTTATTAACATTGAAGGGGAAGCCGATAACAATAACATTTCCATAAAGATTGCCGATAATGGCATTGGGATAAGCAGGAGTGACCAGAAACATGTTTTTGATAAGTTTTATCGTGCCTCTTCAGGCAATATACATAAATATAAAGGACTGGGACTGGGGCTTTACTATGTCAAGAAAATTGCAGTGGCTCACGGCGGAGACGTTACAGTGAACAGCAAACCGGGAAAAGGTAGTATATTTACAGTAACGATACCTTATTAAAATATTTCACGGGATTATGAAAGTATTATTAGCAGAAGACGACAGGGATTTCGGCAATATCTTATCACAGTATGTAACCATTAGCGGTTTCGATGTTATACTGGCAAGGAATGGTAATGAAGCATGGGAATTGTTCACCATGGAAAAACCCGACATTTGTGTACTTGATGTGATGATGCCCGAGATGGACGGATTTACTCTCGGTGAAAAAATTAAAAAAGAATCGCCGGAATTGCCCATAATTTTTCTGACAGCAAAAAGCCTCAAGGAAGATATTGTCCGGGGATTGAAGATAGGTGCTGATGATTATATCACTAAACCCTTTGATCCCGAGGTGCTTATACTCAGGATCAATAATATTCTCAAACGGGCTTATTCCACTTCAAATGATGAATTTAAGATCTCCAACACAATACTTAAGTTCAACACACTTGAACTTCTATGCGGGGATTCAAAGGAAAAGCTTACTCTGAAGGAGGCCCAGCTTCTGAAGTTTTTTATTATAAACAAGAATAAAATCCTTGCAAGAGAAGATATCCTCACCGAGATCTGGGGCGAGGATGATTATTTCCTGGGCAGAAGCATGGATGTTTTTATAAGCCGTCTTCGCAAATACATTTCTGAAGACAAGAATATTGATATCCGCACTGTACGGGGAACGGGATTTATACTTGAAGAAATCGACAAGAAGGAATAAATAGTTGCAGCTTTCAAGTTACAGGTTACAGGTTGAAACAACCTAAAACGTGTAACATGCAACATACAATATTATAAATTTTATTTTGCAGCCCCCAGCATTTCGCTTACTTTATTATAAAGATCTTCTCCTCTCAGGTTCCTGGCAATGATAATGCCATTCTCATCGAGAAGGAAGTTTGCCGGGATTGCGTTCACTGCATATAATTTTACAGCAGAGTTGTTCCAGTACTGAAGATCCGAGACATGTGTCCAGGGAAGCCTGTCATCAGCAATTGCCTTTACCCAGTCCTCTTTAGTCCTGTCAAGGGATACTCCGAAAACATCAAATCCTTTTTTGTTGAATTCCTTATATACCTTCACCAGATTGGGATTTTCCTGCCGGCAGGGATTGCACCATGCAGCCCAGAAATCAATAAGGAGAAGCTTTGAGCCAATCTTTGATGAGAGTGCAACAGGGTTGCCGTCAACATCATTCAGTGTAAAATCGGGAGCCTTTTGGCCCACCGCAACTGCTTTCATAACCTGTGCCATCTCCATAAGACTCTGTGCCACTGGTGATTGAGCTACATCAGCATCCATAGCATTAATAGCCTCTTCTATCTCATTGGCATCCATATCATAGCTCAAGCTCCTTAATATTGACGGAGACACATAGGATGAAGGATTATTTTTCACGAAATCTTTCTGAAACTGGGTCATCTCATCCTGTATTGCTTCTGCCTCTTTTTCAATCCTGGATATCTCCACGGTATTATTTGATTGGCGGGCTTCCTGATATTGAGTATACAAAGCTGAATATCTCTCACTCAAGGATTTGTTTGAATCAATAAAGGACTGGTATTCATCCTGAGTTCTCGAGCCTGTAACTGTAGCATTGTATAGTGAATCAAGCTTTCCGGTTATGGTTATATTGGAATTTTCAAGATAAAAAGCAAGTCTTTGCATCGAGTTCAGGGCAATCAGTTGTACCATATCCGGATATACCACAGTTCCCTTCATTTTGAAGGAGCCTTTCCTGGAGATTGCCGAATCTATATTTATAATAGCACCTGCTTCTCTTTTCTGTAAAATAAATTTCACACTGTCTGACCCCTCTATATTCCCTTTTAAAACATAATGAGGTTCAGAACTACAGCTATAGATAATTGCTGCCATAAGCAACAAATAAATGATTTTCTTCATATTTAATGGTTTAAATTATTTCTCAGATTTACAATCACATCAAGCGCACAAATATATCAATTTTCAAATAATAGGCTCATCTTTTAAAATATTTATCAATCAAATAAACAGCAGCTCTGTAAGAAGTTATTTTGCCTTTTTGCAGTAAATGTTCCAGGTGTGGTTTTGCTCTCTTCACATTCTCATTATCATGAAATGATTTATTCAGATATTCCATTATTGCATCATTCATTCTCAAAACAGCCTGCTGTTTCCTTTGTTCATCAAAATATCCGTTTGCCTTAATAAAAACAATATAATTGTTGATTTGTTCCCACAATTCTTTAATTCCTATGTTTTCATGGGCAGAACACATCATTACACGGGGTTCCCAGCCTGACTGAGAGGCAGGATAGAAGCGAAGAGCATTCTGAAACAGAGCCCTTGTACTTTCAGCAGCTATCCTGTTTTTGCCATCAGCTTTTGTGATAGCAATAACTTCTGCCATTTCCATTATCCCGCGTTTAATACCCTGGAGTTCATCACCCGCACCGGTAAGCATCAGCAGCAGAAAAAAATCAACCATTGAGTGAACTGTAATTTCAGATTGTCCTACTCCCACTGTCTCAACGAGGATAGTGTCAAAACCGGCAGCCTCACACAGTATTATTGTTTCCCTGGTCTTCCTTGCGACACCACCGAGAGTGCCGGAAGCAGGAGAAGGTCTTACAAAAGCATTTGGAGATACACTGAGTTTCTCCATTCTGGTTTTATCTCCAAGGATACTTCCTTTTGTCTTCTTACTGCTGGGATCTATGGCCAGAACAGCCAGATTCCTCCCCTGGTCTGTAAGATATAACCCGAACGATTCTATGAAGGTGCTTTTCCCCACTCCGGGAACCCCGGTTATCCCTATTCTGACAGAACGGCCGCTATATGGAAGACACTTCTCTATAATTGTTTGTATGGTATCGTGATGTTCGGATAATGAGCTTTCTGTCAGTGTTATGGCTCTGCTCAGGATGGTTCTGTCGCCCGACAGGATACCTGATACATACTCCTCCACCGAGTATTGTTTTTTTTCCCTGTTTCCCTTGCCGCTTAAAACATCAGGATTAACATTTGGGGGGTGTTCTATCCCCTTCTGAATTTTAAGAGCCTTTTTATGTTCTTCCATACCGGATGTAAAAATAACAAAAGGGTGCCATATTATTGAATGCCACCCTTTTTTATTATTCTTTGTAAAATTGTCTTACTGAACTGAGGCAGTTTGTTCAACATTTGCAGTCAGCATAAGCACTGCTTCTGATTTTCTGGGATCGTTAGTGTAAACGTAGATTGCCTTTGTAACCTTCCCTTTGTAGCTTCCGGAATTAAAAACAGCCTTTATTGAGCTGGACTCACCGGGTTTTATTCCCACACCCAGATTGCCCTGCTGTACTGCCGTACAACCACATGTAGACCGTATATGCCTGATTATCAGGTCTGATTTCCCCTTATTGGTGAATTTAAATTCGACTTCCTTTGCTGTTCTGCCCGGCATTGCCCCAAGATCGACGGTTGTTGAAACAAGATTGAAGACAGGGGCATTTTCCATATCCTCCTTTGTCATGTTCGAAAAATCCTCAACAAGATTTGCCGACACATAATAATATACATTTTCCTGGACGACATCGTTCATCTTTATCTTGACCATGTCGCTTACATTGCCCCAGCTGTTGTTTTTTGTGGCATCATATGTTCCCTCTACAATACCCTTCTGTCCTGGTTTAAGTGTTTCAGGATTTGATTTGAGCTCCAGATGCGAAGGTAGCCTGTCAAACCCTATTTTCACAGGCTCATCGGATGTGTTAATAACCTGCATTACCCGTATCTTCTTTTCTGTCTTCTTAACTTTTGTGAAAGCAAGATGATTGCTTTCAAATCTTATAGCACCTACGGGAAAGGTAAACAGCTCCTCAATAGTTTTTTCACGCGGAATCACTTCTCCTTTTATTGTTAACACAACCACTTTCGGATTGGAGTTAGTATAGACTGAGAGTGACTTGTTAAATTGCCCGGGACGATTACGGGGATCATAATTCGCAATGATCTTCCCTTTTCCACCGGCCGATATTGGTTCTCTCGTCCATTCAGGTTGTGTACACCCACAGGAAGCCACAATATTCTGGATCACTAAGGGAGTATCCCCGGTATTTGTAACAACAAATTCATAACTCTGCTTGCCGGTTTCTTCTTTAAAGGTACCAAAATTATGCTCTTTCTCCGTCAGTTTCATAACAGCCTGTGAGAAAACTGAAGCACTTAACATCAGAATCGGTAATAATAAAAATATTCTTTTCATTTTATAAATAAATTGTTTTTAAACATAATAAATCCCGTAATAATATTGTTTTTCATATTAACAATTCCTGAGTGGAATTGGTTGCATGATACAATACAAAAACCGGACCGGAAAATCAAATAACCTTTTTCCCTGACAAAAATAACAAACTTTAACTTTATAAACATAATATCATTAGTTTTGTTACCCGGCCAGAATCATCAGTGATGAATTGGAACAGAATTTGCGGCCGAAAACACGGATTGCATCACGAGTCTGTAAGAAAAGTATGAAAAAAACCTGGAGACTGATAATCATAATCTTAGCCAGCACCTATTGCCTGGATGCAGGTGGTCAGTTCTATAATGGCCATCAGATGAACTTCGGCAAGAACAGGGTTCAGCACTATGATTATTACTGGCAGTTTTACAGGTTTGATGATTTCGATTGCTATTTCAATGAATTCGGACGCGAACTGGCACAATACACAGCAGATTTTGCAACAAAAAAACTTGCGGAAATTGAAGATTTTTTCGATTATTCCCTGGAAAAGAGACTGATATTCATCATCTATAATAAAAATGCTGAATACAAACAGTCAAATATCGGACTGGCCACTGCTGATGAAGACAGCTATAATACAGGTGGCTACAACAGGATAATAGAAAACAAGGTAATGCTTTATTATGAAGGTGATCATGAAAACTATCAGAAACAGATAGCATCATCAATTACCGAGGTCATAGTAAATGAAATGCTTTATAATGCTGATGTAAAGGACCGTATCTCCAGTTCTTCCGTTATAAATCTTCCCGACTGGTATATTAAAGGACTAATCAATTATGTGTCGTACGGATGGGATTATGAAGTGGAAAACAGGGTTAAAGATGGTTTTAATTCAAAGAAATACAAGAATATAAGCAATCTTGAGAATGAAGACGCAGTCTATGCCGGTCTCTCCTTCTGGAGATTCCTCGGAAGGCAATATGGCGACGCACTTGTACCTAACATCATTTATCTCACAAAAGTATACAAAAGCATCGATGATGGATTTCTTTATGTTATAGGTAAAAAACTTAAAGATCTTCTGAAAGAATGGAAAGAGTTTTACCTGAATGAATATTCCGATGACCGGAATTTACCTGGTAATGACGACAATACAATCAGGAGATCTAAGAAAGAACAGATCTATCAGACAGTCAGTGTGAGTCCGGATGGTAAATATATAGCATATGTAACAAATGACTGGGGCAGAAAAAGAGTGTGGCTCTATGATCAAAACACTGAAAAACTTAAAAAAGTCTTCCGGGCTGAACCCAGATTTGAACATATTATCGACGAAACCTATCCTGTTATCGGATGGCATCCCAGCAGTAAGATACTGACAATTATAAATGAACAGAAGGCCGCCATAGCTATGTACTTTTACAGGATAGATGACAAAACTACCGAAACACGTAATCTGTTGTATTTTGACAAGATCCTTGATTTCTCATATTCCCCGGAAGGGACCAGGCTTATATTTTCTGCTGTGAAAGACGGCATAACAGATCTCTATGTACACACAATTGCTTCGGGCACAAATGAGCAGATTACCAGGGATGTCGCTGATGACCTTAATCCCTCTTTCCTGAAAGAAAGGCCTGATGAGATAATATTCTCATCAAACCGGTTATCGGATACTCTTACTAATACAGGTGATCCGTTTGAAAAAACGGGATTGACATTTGACCTGTTCACCTACAATATCTCAGAAAACAATAATGTACTTACCAGATTGTCGGAAGGAGAATATACCGGCAGGTATTCACCAACCGGGATATCTGAGAGAAAAATTGCTTATATCGGAGACGAGAATGGCATTCTTAACAGGTATACAGCAACATTTGACAGTTCAATAAGCTACATCGATACCACCATTCATTACAGGTATTTTATTAATTCTCTGCCTGTTACTAATTATGACAGGAATATTAATGATCAATCGGTAATAAGCTCACCGGATAGTTACGGAGAGATCCTTTACAGTAATGGAAGATACCTGGCAAGAGAAGGACAGATGAGTAACCTGAATCCTGTCCCTGAAGATGAAATAGAATTAACCTCGTTCCGCAAAGAGCAAAACAGGTATCTACATAAAGCTGACAGTATTGAACAAATAAGAAAGTGGCTCATTGCTGAAGACAAAAAAAGAAGGGATACTCTTACCAAACCGTTGTATGAGTATTATGTTAAAAATGAGCCCATTGATATAACTCATTACATCTTTGAGAAAGAAAAACAGAACTACTACGAGCAGCTGTGGCGAAAGGATTACATGGATATAGATCTCGACACAGGAAAACTCAATCTGCCCTTGATAAGGATTTACGAGACCTCTTTTTATAACAATTACATCGCTAATCAGATTGATTTCACCTTCCTCAATAACTCATACCAGGTTTACAGCGGAGGAGCCCCCTATTTTAATCCGGGAATTAATATGCTGACCAGGATCGGCGTTATTGATCTTTTTGAAGACATAAGGATCACCGGAGGATTCAGGTTCTCAGGTAATTTTAACAGTAATGAGTACCTGGTAAGCGTCGAAAACCTTAAGGATAAGTTCGACAAACAGCTCATATTTCACAGACAGGCTTTCTTTAGTTCGGATAATAACAATAATTATTTTAAGTCACACACACATAATTTTTACCTTTCATATTCAAAGCCATTCACACCTGTACTGGCTCTGAAAGGAACTCTGGCATACAGATATGACCGTCATGTTTATCTTGCAGAAGACATTACATCGTTGAACAATGAAAACATTTCACGCCACTGGGTAAGCCTCAAAGGTGAACTTATCTATGATAATACAAGGAAGAGAAATGTCAATATATATTATGGAACAAGATTTAAGGTTTTCGGGGAATATTATAAAGAGATTACATATGATAAGTCGGATATGATCGTTGTCGGTGCCGATTTCAGAAAATATATCAGGATTCACCGGGAGCTTATCTGGGCTAACAGGTTTGCCGCCAGTACTTCTTACGGCCCCACAAAGCTGATCTATTACCTGGGAGGAGTCGATAACTGGATGGGTTACCTGTTCAATAAAAACGCAATGTTCGACAATACAATTCCAGTAAGCCCTGGCATGAATTACGGCTTTCAGGCATTAGCAACCAATCTCCGCGGCTTCAGCCAGAATATAAGGAATGGAAACAATTTTGCACTGATAAACAGTGAAATAAGATGGCCTGTGATAAGGTATTTTGCCGGACACCCGCTAAGATCAAACTTCCTCAACAGTATTCAGGTTGTAGGATTTGGTGATATCGGAACAGCCTGGACCGGCAGATCACCCTGGTCGGGTGAAAATGCATGGGACACTGAAACATTCAAAAACGGACCGATTACAGTTGTACTCGATTCAAACCGTGAACCCATCGTTGCAGGATTCGGTGCGGGGGTCAGAGCACAATTACTTGGCTATTTTGTGAGAGCCGACTGGGCATGGGGCATCGAGAATAAATATATTTTACCAAGAATATTTTACCTCTCCTTCAGCCTTGATTTTTAAGAACTTCATGTGTAATTCGTAAAAGAGGCATGGCTCTTGTGTATTTCTTTTCGATTTTTTTTTAATTAAGAAAATTTGGGTAGTTTTGCATGATTACCGTAATTAATAAAAATAAAAAACATGGCTTACAAAATCAACGAAGATTGCACTGCATGCGGAACCTGTATTGATGAGTGTCCTGTTGAAGCTATTTCTGAAGGCGATATCTATAAGATAGATCCGGATATTTGCACCGATTGCGGGGCATGTGCAGACGTCTGCCCTGTAGAGGCAATTCATCCCGCAGAGTAATGTAATCAAAAAAAAATTACTGGCCGTTTCAACAACGGCCTTTTTTATTTCGGACCATATTTTGCAGCCTCTAGAATGCTCTGAATATCAGTATTATCCATCATTTCGCTAAGAGAAATTCTGTTGTTTCTCATCATATATGATTCAATGATCCTGAATCCAAGCCAGACTGCAGCTCTGCCCGGCGATTCACTGGTAAAAAAAGTTGTAAAGGGTGCCTCCCCGGTAAGTTTCCTGATATTAAACTGATTGGTACTGAAAAGAAGGTCGTGCTCAATAAGATAAAACCACATCTGTCTTTCATTGTTCATGCACAATTTCATCTGATCCGCTGAAAACCCAAATAGCACTGTATCATTGATCTCGGGTATCATACATTTTTCAAAATATTTCAGCTTACCCTCATGCATTATGCTGGCCATTACATCATCTGCAGGATACCCCATAGAAGTATAACCCCATTCCAAGGAGGCCCATCCATACATGCAATCGGGTACAATATTCCACGAGTTCATCCTTGCAGCTATATAACTGTAGATCTGAAGCCGCGGATAGTACTCACAGTCACTTCCGAGATATCTTTCAAGCCCGATGCCAATAACGGAATCACCAATAATGAGGCTGTTGTTAAACCCTGTAATGCATGTATAAACGGCAGGGATCTCTTTATCCGGAAAATACCACTTATAATGACGGAAGGCTTTTTCAAGATCATCTTCAATTGCAGTGATATCAGGATAGATGTCCATTACAGACTGATATACCTTATAATTCAGCTTGTCGGTGCAAAATCCTGTCAGAAGATCAGCAAATGAAGTATCATTTATATCACCTGAATTTGTCACATAGCCGAACAACTGAAGAAATCCGTTATATTTTTTCTTAAGGTATGGAATTGATGAAGTTATTTCAGCAGGATCGATCGAGAAGAGATCTTTTTCAAGCCTTTGTATCTCAATATCTGCATTAACAGAGGATATATTGATCCTGTAATTATTCTTTTTACAGGATGATAATCCGGCAATGAGAAAAATTACAACTATGGTGACTGTCAAACCTGCTCTCATGATACGTAATTTATTAAGTTCCCGAAAATAAATACTTTTCACCGTTATGACAACTATTATCTTATACTTATAACTTCAATTATTATTTGTTATTTTTACTGCATTGATGAAAAATTTAATATAATAACACCGGAAATTATGGAATCACATAAGAGAAAATATGCCAGCGATAAATTCATCCTGCTACTGCTGTTTTTTTTCTTTATTTCTCTGAATATTAGAGCCCAGCAAAGGATCAGCATAGGATTACATTTTGATCCCCTGATAAGCTGGTTCGGGTCCGATATTAGTGAGGTTAAAAATGATGGGGCAAGACCCGGAATTAATTTCGGGCTTTCATTTAACAAATCTTTTACTCCCAATTATTCTTTTTCCACAGGGGTGAACCTGGTCAGTGCTGCCGGCAGGCTATCATGCAGCGATACAACCAGGCTTGAACCTTATGACTCCGGAGATGAATTAATTACGGTTCCGCCAGGTGAGGCAGTTCTGTATAAAATCCAGTATGTTGAAGTACCACTCGGATTAAAACTTAAGACAAACCAGATTGGCTATCTTACTTTCTTCTCCGATGTAGGAGTGGATCCTAAAGTAATGGTTGGCGGTAAAATGGATATTCCGGCTCTCGATATTGAAGGTGAAAAGGCAATGGAAGAACTCAAACTCTTCAATCTTTCGTACCATATTGTAGCAGGTATTGAATACGGGCTTGGAGGTAATACTGCTGCCATTCTGGGACTCGGTTTTGAAAACAATTTTCTTGACATTACAAAAGATAACGGTATACAGCCTGAGGATAAAATAACACATAAAATGATATCTATCAGACTCGGGATCAACTTCTAACTGATACAATATGAAGATAACCGTTGCACAGCTGAATTATCATATCGGCAACTTCGCCGCAAACAGAGATCTGATCTGCAGCGCCATACGTAAGGCAAAAAGTGAAGGTGCCGATCTTGTAGTGTTCTCAGAGCTTTGCATACCAGGTTACCCGCCTCTTGACCTGCTTGACAGGTTAGATTTTATCGAAAAGTGCAATAAAAGTGTTGAAAAGATCTCTGAAGAATGCCGGGGAATTACTGCTATTGTAGGATCACCGGTAATAAATAATAACCGTAACGGTAAAAAGCTATATAATTCGGCACTTGTACTTTCGGAGGGAAAGATCATTTTTTCTGCAAATAAGGCACTCCTCCCCACCTATGATATTTTTGATGAATACAGATATTTTGAACCCGGGACAAGCTTTAATGCATTCCCATTCAAGGGATTAAAGATCGCCCTGACAATCTGTGAAGACCTGTGGGATGAACAGTCATTTGATAACGAGTTTGAGAAAAAACGCCTTTATTCCATTTCCCCGATGGATGAACTCTCAAAACATAATCCTGATATCATTATAAATATATCGGCATCACCTTTCTCATATACCAGGACCGATATTAAAGAGGATATATTTAAAGGCAAGGCTGCAAATCATAAAATACCTCTTATAACAGTAAACCAGACAGGGGCCAACACAGAGCTTATTTTTGACGGAGCCTCCATGGTAATAAACAGTAAGGGCGAGATCTGCAAAAGACTGCCATTTTTTGAGGAAGCTGTTGAGACCTTCACAACAGAGGACATTTACGAGGGGGCTTTTTCTCATGTACCTGAGAAGCCACAGGTTGTTGAACTTATGTATACGGCTCTTGTAACAGGTATCCGTGATTATTTTACCAAAACAAATTTCAGTTCCTGCATTATCGGTCTCTCAGGGGGAATAGATTCGGCATTATGCCTTTGCCTTGCCGTAGAGGCACTCGGAAATAAAAATGTAAGAGCATTACTGATGCCTTCACGTTACTCATCAGAACATTCTGTAAATGATGCTGTTGATCTGGCTAAAAGGCTAAAAGTACAGTATGACATTGTTAGCATTGAAAAACCGTTCCGTGCATTTGAAGAAGATCTCAAACCTCTGTTCCGGGGCAAAAAAACTGACGTGACCGAGGAGAATATCCAGGCCAGAATAAGGGCCCTCCTGCTGATGGCCGTATCAAACAAGTTCGGATACATCCTGCTGAACACTTCAAACAAAAGCGAGGCCGCTGTAGGCTACGGAACTCTTTATGGAGACATGGCAGGGGGACTATCTGTGCTTGGAGATGTGTATAAAACAGATATTTACAGGCTTGCCGGATATGTAAACAGAAACTCTGAAATAATTCCTGCTAATATAATTACCAAACTGCCCTCCGCAGAGTTGAGACCTAACCAGCTTGACACAGACTCCCTGCCTGATTACAGGATACTTGACTCTATTTTATACCAGTATATAGAATTACAAAAACCTGTTGAACACATCTCGGGAGAGGGTTTCGATGAACACACTGTGGCAAGAGTGATCAGCATGATCAACAGTAATGAATATAAGAGATTCCAGGCCCCCCCCGTTCTAAGGATATCCTCCAAGTCATTCGGAACGGGAAGGAGAATGCCTATTGTGGCCAAATACTGAAACAGTTGAAAGATTATCTGTTATTGATTCAGGTTATTCCCTGAAAAAAACTCTTTTTACCCTGCCCGGAATTGCAGTCAGGATCTCATAAGGAATTGTCTGGCACTTTTCTGCCAGTTCATCAATTGTAATATTCTCACCGAATATCTCTGCTTCATCACCCTCCTTTGCTTCAACCCCTGTTATGTCAGCCATACACATATCCATGCATACATTACCTGTTATAGGGACTCTGCTCCCTTTGATGAACAACGATCCATTACTGTTTCCAAGTTTCCTGTTGAGTCCATCAGCATACCCAACCGGAAGAATCGCAATAACTCGTTCATTATCTGACACATCTGCACATCCATAACCCACAGGTTCGCCTGCCGGGACTTTTTTGATCTGTGATATCTTTGTTTTAAAACGTCCTGCTGGTTTAAGCGTTAAGCCATCGAAAGAACCGGCACCATATAATCCGATACCCGGCCTTACCATTTCAAACTGATATTGAGGGAAGCGGGTTATCCCTGATGAATTACAAATATGCCGGAGGAAGGTGTATCCCGTTGCCTTCATTATCTTTTCAGACACTTTAATGAATATCTCTGCCTGCCTGTGAGTAAAACTGTCAAATACGGGATCTTCACTTGCAGCAAAATGAGATAACAGTGACATTATCTTTATCGATTCTCCAGATCTGATAGATGATATTAGTCTGTCAGTATCATCGGGCAAAAATCCAAGCCGGTGCATTCCCGTATCAATTTTAATATGGACAGGATAATCTATAAGTCCATGCCTGGAGGCTATATCAGAGAATTCTTCAAGAGAGGAAAAGCTATATATTTCCGGCTCAAGGTCATACCTGATGATCTGCTCCAGAGATGACGGGTCGGGATTCATCACCATTACCGGCAGGGTGACACCTGCATTTCTGAGTTCTATCCCCTCATCAGTATAGGCTACTGAAAGATAGCTGACACGGTGGTACTCCAGTAATCCTGCTATTTCAGCAGGACCTGCTCCATAGGCAAAAGCTTTTACCATTGCCATAATACGTGTTCCGGGATCAAGGCATCTCCGGAACTCATTGAGATTATTTGCAATTGCATCAAGGTTTACCTCCAAAAATGTCTGATGTACTTTTTGCTCAAGCAGTTTCCCTATCTTTTCGAACTCATATTTACGTGCTCCCTTAAGAAGGATTACCTCATTCCCGAACATCGAGGGTTTAAATCGCTGGATAAATTCATCGGTAGAATAAAAAAATTGAGCCTCTACGTCAAATAATGAACTGTTCCCTGCCAGCCCCGGGCCTATGCCGATGAACCGATTTATCCTGTTTTCCCTGACCAGCTCCGCTACTCCTCCATATAAATCCTTCTCATCCCGGCCGCTCTCTACAAAATCAGAAAGGATAAGGGTTGTCTCCACCTTATTCTGCCCCTTCAGGTATTCTATTGCCATTCCCAGGGAACCCGGGTCAGAATTATAGTAATCCTCGATAAGCTGGCAATTATTTATCCCCGCTTTCATTTCCATACGCATGGCTATCGGCACAAGACTACTCAATCCCTTCCTTATAATATCAGGACTGGTTTCAAGAGCCATGCAAACCGATGTCACTGTCATTGCATTTTCAACTGATGCACGGTCATTAAAGGGAATAATAAAATCATAAATTTTATCCCGGAATCTCACTTCGAGACCTGTGGTGCCGTCAGGTAGAGAATTATACTTAATAAATATCTCTGCATTCCTGTTTTCACATGACCAGTCAACAACTCTTTTACCCCTGAATATATTTTCTTTTGATAACAGCTCACCGATAATGTCATGATCACTGCAATAAACAATCATCGAGACATTTACAAATAACTTTAGTTTTTCTCTGGCTTTGGACTTAAAGTCAGGAAAATTCTCACTATGGGCATCGCCTATATTAGTAATGACCCCAATATCAGGTTCAATAACTCTCCGGAGTTTCTCCATTTCTCCCGGTTGAGATATCCCGGCTTCAAAAATTGCCAGTTTGTATTTTTCATCAAGTTTCAATACTGACAAAGGAACACCGATCTGCGAATTATAACTGCGGGGACTTCTGATCACCGGAGAAGAAAGTCCAAGAATATCCGAAAGCCATTCCTTCACAATAGTTTTACCTGTACTGCCTGTAACAGCAATTACAGGTGATTTGTAGTTTCGTCTTTGATGCGCTGCAAGAAGCTGGAGTGCACCAACCGTGTTTTTTGTCTGAATGAAAGCTGCGTTTTTGTAGGATCCCATGTTATCCGGTAACCTTTCAACAACAAAAGTCCTCACTCCTTTTTTGTGAAGGGTATCGATAAAAGAATGACCGTCATGGTTTTTCCCGCAAATAGCGAAGAAAGCCATGCCTTCAGTAAAGCTGAACCGGCGGCTGTCGGTAAGAATATCTGAAACCGGCTGATCGCGGTTACCTGTCAGTGAGCCTCCGACAATTTGTGCAATATCTGAAGAAGTGAGTCTCATTTATTTCTTGCCTGTTGCTTTATTGAAACATGTCCTGCAAAGCGGTTCATATTTATCCTTCTCACCCAGTACAACAACCTGTTCCTCTTCCGATTTTCTGAAGGAATACTGAGCAAGGTTACCACATCGCATACATATTGCATGAACCTTTGTAATATATTCGGCTATGGAGAGAAGGGCTGGCATTGGTCCGAAGGGATTTCCCTTGAAATCCATATCGAGCCCTGCAACAACAACTCTTATACCACTATCGGCCAGCTTATTACAAACATCCACTATTGTATCATCAAAAAACTGTGCTTCATCAATACCTACAACTTTAACATCGCCGGCCATCAACAGTATTGATGAGGCATTGTCAACAGGTGTGGAAACGATTGATTTCTCATCATGTGATACAATCCTGGTTTCGGAATACCTTCTGTCAGTGGATGGCTTGAATATTTCTACTTTCAATCCTGCAAACTGTGCCCGGCGCAGTCGTCTGATCAGTTCTTCGGTTTTCCCCGAAAACATTGAACCAGTTATTACCTCTATTGAGCCTCGTTTACCGGTCAGTTTCACCGAATTTTCCAAAAAATCCATCTGTAATTATCCTCTGCGGTTGTATACCATTTTGCAATAATATCCCGTTCTGACTTGTAGAATATTAGTTACTTTTGCAAAATAAGGAAATTGGTTTGTTTTATTAACAATAAAAGGAATGGATTTCAACGCGACCGTTGATTTAATTATTAAAGATCTTGATGAAGCCCGTCAAATCATTGATGATCTTAAGAACTATCCTGGGGTGCCCTTATTGCAGATAGAGATGGCAAAATCGAAATGCAAAAGTGCAGGAGAAATAATCGCCCTTCTTAAAAGTCTCAGTAACGAAGTAAATGTTACGGATCATAGGGAGCCGACACCTCCTGTTACAGAGATCAAGGATATACCTGCAGGAAATATCGCCGGGAGTGATACTCCTGATGAGATTCATCCTGAATCTAAGACTACCCATCAAACAAAAGGAGAAGACAAAAAGGTCTCTTCTTCCTCTTCAGGAAAAAAGCCCGATTCATCAACAATAGGGGATTCTTTCAGTCTCACAGACCGGCTTAATGAACAGATGGGAAGCACAAGAGGTGAAGATAATGTTACAGAGATAATAAAGACAAAAACTTTGGCAAATCTGGATGATGCAATAGGAGTTAATGATAAATTCCTGTTCATCAGGGAGCTGTTTAACGGGAGCCCTGAATCTTATAATCAGGCTCTTGAAAAACTCAACGGGGTAAAAACCTTTGCCGATGCCAAAGCTGTTCTGATGAGTTATACAGGAGATAACAAGGAGACCAGGATAGTTAAGCAGTTTCTTGATATCGTAAAACGTAAATTCCCATCTAATGAGTAGATTATTCCTTGTTCCTACTCCCATTGGTAATCTTAAGGACATAACATACCGGGCTGTTGAAATCCTTGCCTCTGTTGACCTTATCCTCGCGGAGGACACAAGGCATGCTTCAAAACTGCTTAAACATTACAATATAAGGTCAGTTCTCCAATCGCACCATATGTTCAATGAGCATAAAAGCGTTGAATCAATCTGTGACAGGATCCTTTCTGGAACTACCACCGCCCTTATATCCGATGCCGGTACGCCGGGGATATCTGATCCGGGATTTTTGCTTGTAAGAACATGCCTGGAAAAGGGTATCCCTGTTGAAACTCTGCCGGGGCCAACTGCATTGATACCTGCCCTGGTGAATTCCGGCCTGCCCTGTGAACGTTTCTGCTTTGAGGGCTTTCTGCCTCATAAGAAGGGCAGGGTAAAAAGGCTGACAGATCTTGTGAAAGAGACACGTACAATGGTTTTTTATGAATCTCCCTTCCGGCTCGTAAGGACTCTCGATGATATGGCTTCACATTTCGGCCATGACCGGGAGGCCTGTGTATCAAGAGAGCTGAGCAAGGTTTTTGAGGAAAACATGAGAGGCTCATTGTCATATCTTTCAGAACATTATAAAAAAACAGCTCCAAAAGGAGAGATAGTTATCATTGTTGCCGGGAAGAAAGAATAACCTGTTATGAGACGATCAATTATTCTGATAATCCTGTTTATACAGTTCCCCTATTTTATTTCCGCTCAGATACTAAAAGGGACTATAACCAGTCAATCAGGTGAGCCAATTCAGTATGCAACAGTATATATCCAGGAGCTGAAACAGGGAACTACGGCCAATACAAAAGGGGATTACGAAATAAAACTACCGGCCGGTAAATATATGGTAACATATCAGAGTCTCGGGTTTTCGCCGGTTTTCTTCAATATTACAATTTCCGATCAAACCATTACCAGGAATGTAACTCTTCCTTTACAGTACTATGAAATACCTGAGGTAAGAATAACTGCCACCGGGGAGGACCCGGCATATAGTATAATGAGAAAGGCCATTGGTATGGCTCCTTACTATCTTAATAACATAAGTTACTATAAAGCAGATGTTTACCTTAAAGGAAATCTTGTTTTTAATAAGATCCCGAAGCTCATGCAGAAAGCATTAAAGATAGAAGCATCGAATGAAAGTGGAACTTCTGTCAGCACGACAACCATCAAGGAGGGTGATGTCTTTATGATGGAATCATACAATGAGATTGAATTCACTGCGCCCGACAAATATGTACAGAAGGTTATTTCAATAAACAGCACTTTCCCCGATGAGGGGGATGATATATCACCTATGGACATTATCAATGCCAGTTTCTATCAGCCGATAATAGCTGACCTGGCAATATCACCTCTGTCTCCCCAGGCCTTTTCACACTATGATTTCAAATACCAGGGAGCAACACCCCAGGGAAATATAACAGTCAATAAGATAAAGGTTACGCCAAAACGAAAAAGCCAGCAGCTCTTTGAGGGAATAATCTATATCATTGAAGATCTCTGGTGCCTTTACAGTGTTGATCTCACAAATGAAAATATTGCCGGTACAATAAGTGTTCAGCAACTCTATATACCTGTGCAGGATGATATATGGATGCCGGTAAGCCACAATTTTAATGTCAATCTTAAAATAATAGGCATCAGGGCCGATGCAAGTTATGGCAGCTCAGTTAAATACAATGAAGTCAGACCAAATAACTCACTCAGGAAACCTGAATCTGTTGATGTAAATTATTTTGGAAAACCAGTTTCCTCACAACCTCAAAAGGATATACCTGTAACCAAAAACCAGGAGAAGATTGAAGAGATACTTGAGAAAGATGAACTGTCAAACCGTGATATGGTCAGGCTGGCCCGTCTTATGGAAAAGGAATCCGAAGAAGCACTGCCTGACAGCACTAAAAACACCCTGGAAATAAAGGATAAGATAATTACTACTGTTGAAGAGGGCGCAAATCAAAAAGACAGTACATACTGGACAGAGATAAGACCCATTCCGCTTTCCGACATTGAGGTAAAGAGTATAAGTATCCGCGACAGCATAAACATGGAGTCATCAGTCAGGGAAATGAAACAGGACACTGTCCCCGGCGCCAGGCAAAAAAAACAAAACAAATTCATCAGAACCCTTAATGATATCAGTTTCGGCCATACATGGTCCGACACAACCGGATTCAGCTTCAGATTCGGCGGACTACTTGATCTTGACAATTTTAGTTTCAATACAGTTGATGGTTTTGTCCATGGAATAGATTTCAGTATCTCAAAGAGATGGAAAAACAATAAATCACTTTCATTTTATCCTGATATTCGTTATGCATTCAGCCGTGAGCAACTTTTGTGGAGACTGAACGGTAACTTTTCCTATGACAGGGTGAGGCAAAAGCAGTTTTTTTTCAGGGCCGGAATGACCAGCAGGGATATCGGAACAGGTGGAAGCATAAATCCTTTTTTGAATTCCGTAACATCCCTGTTCTTTGAAAAGAATTACCTTAAGTTATTCGAAAACAGATATTTTGCCTTAGGCCACAGGAGCCGGATCTCACTTGGAACTTATCTTGAACTGACTGCTGAATATGATGACAGGAGGGTACTCGAAAATAATACCTCATTTGCGTTTATCAGTTCATCAGCTGAGTATTCGGATAACATACCTGTTAACTTTTATTTATCAGCAAATGCAGATAGTATGTATGCTTTGAGAACCCAGAAGCATTTTGAATTTGTGACAAGTGTTAGTTATACCCCAAGGCAGAAGTACAGAATAATAAACGATGCCAAGATACCATGGGGTTCCGACTGGCCTACCTTTAATCTCACGTGGAAACACGGGATCAACGAGTTCACTGAGCTTACAGACAGGTATAAACATTTTGACATGATCCGGCTCGAGGCATCTAAAGAGCATGACATGGGTGCCTTCAGCGAGTTCAGGTGGAGAGTAAGGACGGGCGGATTTATTAATAAGAAACATCTTACATGGTATGATTTCTTTCATTTCAATGAACAACCACTACCTGTCCTGATTAATGATTACCAGGATGCTTTCAGACTGTCTGACTATTATTCACTGAGTACTAATGAATTCTATGGTGAGGTTCATATAAAGTATACGACGCCATACCTTCTGCTTAAGTACCTTCCCGGCCTCAGTAAAACCCTGATGCGTGAAAACCTGAGCCTCTCATGGCTGGGATCAGAATTTCACAAGAGTTATACTGAAATAGGATACAGTATTACAGAGTTATTGCTTGTAGGAGAACTCGGAGTATATGCCGGATTTAAAAACCTGACATATGAAAGTATCGGTATAAGACTGGTATTGCGCCTGGATTAGTGGTTAAGCAAATGGAGGCTCATCATGATTATCATACTCCTGATCGAAGCTTCCGCCGGTGCTTCTGAAGTTATCATGATTCATCTTTGATCCCAGCATTATACTCTGTGTGCTACCAGGTTCCGGTGCATTGCCAATATCAAAATCATCAATATCAATAAACTGAGCTTTCTCCTCTCTGAATCTCAGCTTTACATCATCAACAGGACCGTTACGGTTCTTGGCAAGAATTATCTCGGCTATTCCTTTTGTTGATGAGCCGTCATCAAATGTCGGAATTCCGAATTTTTCCTGACGGTGTATAAAAACAACCATGTCGGCATCCTGTTCAATAGCTCCCGATTCGCGCAGGTCAGACAGGAGGGGACGTTTTGTGCCGCCTCTCATTTCAACCGACCTGTTAAGCTGAGAAAGTGCAATAATCGGGACATTCAGCTCCTTGGCAATACTTTTCAGCGATCGCGATATACTACTCACCTCTTGTTCACGGCTTCCTGCATCTTCAGGCCCTGACATAAGCTGAAGGTAATCAACGATAACAATATCGAGCTTATGCTGAGCCATCAGGCGGCGGCATTTTGCCCTTAGTTCAAATATTGAAATGGCCGGTGTATCATCAATGAATATGGGAGCCTGAACAAGCTTCTTGATCCTGGCATCGAGATGTTTCCACTCCTCTTCGGAAAGACGGCCATTCCTGATTTTGTCTCCTCGAATATCGGTTTCTGCAATTATAAGCCTGTTAACAAGCTGTATAGAGGACATTTCACATGAAAATATTGCCACTTTTTTCCCGTGGTCAATTGACATATTCCTTGCCATTGAAAGTGCCAGTGCTGTCTTTCCCATTGATGGACGGGCAGCAATGATGATAAGTTCTGACTTTTGCCATCCGGACGTCAACCTGTCAAGTCTTGTAAAACCCGAAGGAATACCGACCAATGCATCTTCTCTTTTACCTGCCTCTTCAATCTCCTTTATGGCCTCCTTGATAACCATATTAATGGGAGATACTTCCCGTTTGATGTTGCCTTCGGCAATCTGGAACAGGGCATTTTCAGAATAATCGAGAAGATCGGTAACATCTATCGAGTCATCGAATGATCTTGACTGGATCTCAGTAGAGACCCTGATCAGCTCACGCTGAATATATTTCTGGGCTACTATACGTGCATGATAGTCAACGTTGGCTGCGGAAACAACCTTTGAAGTAAGCTGGGTTAGATAAACGGGTCCTCCAACACTTTCAAGCTCGTGGTAATTACGAAGCTCTTCAGTGACAGTATAAAGATCGACAGGATACTCCCGCAAAGAAAGATCAGAGATTGCTTTAAAGATCTTTTTATGTGCATCCTTATAAAAACTCTCAGGTTTAAGAATGTCTAGTATGGTTATTACAGCCTCTTTTTCAAGCATTATTGCTCCAAGAACAGCCTCCTCCATATCAATAGCCTGTGGCGGAACCTTCCCAAGATCAGGTAATGACACAATATTTTTTCTGCTACCCGTTGTTTGTTTTGCCATTAATGTTATATTGCTGATTGATTGATAATTACCCTATAGCCAAATAGTCTTACCGGCAGTTTCAAAGGTATGAATTAGCATGTTCTATGAATGCAGGATATCAGGTTTATTACAAACATAAAAGTGTTAAAAACTTGTTGAAAAGCTAAAAAAAAATAACATTAACATCAAAATCAAAACCTAATGGTAATTTTACAGGATGATTTCTTTCCCGAAAGCAAAGATCAACATTGGGTTAAAGGTCGTTGAAAAGCGTTCCGATGGCTTCCATGATATAGAAACTATATTCTATCCCATACCGTTATCGGATGCTCTCGAGTTTGTAACAATATCCGGAAAAACCAGGGAAGATGAGCTGGTGGTTTCGGGTATCGACATAAAAACACGGCCTGAAAAGAATCTTATCATCAAGGCAATTAAAAAAATAAGGACAAGCTATTCTGTTCCCACGCTCAAAATACATCTGCACAAAGTAATACCTTCCGGGGCTGGGCTGGGCGGGGGCTCTTCCGACGCTGCCTGTATTCTAAAGAGCATCATTAAACGTTTCAGATTTCCTGTAAGTGAACCCGAACTTAAATCAATTGCCCTGGAAACAGGAAGTGACTGCCCCTTTTTCCTGAACCCGGTACCCTCCTTTGCAACAGGACGCGGAGAGATACTAAAATCGGTCAAACCTCTTCTGGAGGGATATCATCTTGTCCTTATAAATCCGGGGTTTCATATGAGTACCAAGGAGGCCTATTACAATTGCCATCTTTCGAAACCGGAGACAAGTCTTGAGAAACTATTTTCCCATGAGATCTCTGACTGGAAGAAATACATTGTAAATGATTTTGAAGATTTCGTTTTTAAGGTCTCCCCCAAGGTAGGTGAACTGAAAAGTGTCCTGTACAAACTGGGAGCAGTCTACTGTTCCATGACAGGAAGCGGATCTTCTGTTTATGGGATTTATGAAAAGAAACCTAAAATTCCTGATAAGCTGAAAGAGTATATAATCTTTGAGGGAACTATATAACCTTATTCCATTTCAAGCAGGACTATTCCCTTTGATACCCTGTCGCCTTTTTTTACCAGTACATTTTTTACTATTCCGCCCATTTTGCATTTAATCTGATTCTGCATCTTCATGGCATCAAGGATCATAAGGAGCTCTCCCTTACTGACAATCTGGCCCGGTTCAACCAGAATATCTAGTATAGTACCCGGGATAAAACTCAGCACCAGTCTGGGATTGGCAGATTTTAAAGGTTGCCGGTTTGTATATTTACTGCTTAGCCTTGTTTTGTACAGGCTGGTGTTGATATTCAGAGTACCCAGATTTTTAAATTTCTTCATAATCGTTTATGATTGTTCCTGGAATATGTTAAATCAGAATGGAGGCACCCCGTGTTTCTTCTTAGGCATTTGAATTGACTTATTCTCTGATACTGTAATTGAGTGAAGGAGGAATTTTCTTGTCTCTCCGGGTTCGATAACTGCATCAATATAGCCGCGTGATGCTGCAACATAAGGATTTGCAAATTTTTCCTTGTACTCTTCAACTTTTTTCTTCCTGGTTTCATCAGGGTTATCAGATAACATTATCTCCTTTCTGAAGATTATGTTTGCAGCGCCCTCCGGACCCATTACCGCTATTTCCGCTGTTGGCCATGCAAACACAAAATCTGCCCTGAGATGACGTGAACCCATAGCAATATATCCGCCTCCGTATGCTTTCCTGAGTATCACTGTTATTTTGGGAACTGTGGCTTCGCTATACGCATAAAGTACTTTTGCGCCGTGACGTATAACACCTGCATACTCCTGGTCAGCCCCTGGCATATATCCCGGAAGATCCACAAAGGTTATTATAGGGATGTTAAAGGCATCACAATAACGTATGAACCTTGCAGCCTTGTCGGATGAATCGACATCGAGGACGCCAGCCATTTCAAGAGGCTGGTTCGCAACAAATCCGATTGTTTGCCCACTTATCCTCCCAAAGCCGATCACCATGTTCCTGGCATATTGCTCCATGATCCCAAAGAAATCTGAATTATCAACAACTGCCCGGATCACATCCCTGACATCGTATGGAAGTGTGGGATCATCGGGGACAATCTTTTCAATATTGTATTCCGCTTTGGGTTCTTCGGGATTAAAAGGTTTGGCTTTTCTTTCATTACTCCATGGGATGAATGTTATCAGTCGTTTTATCTGTTCAAAGCATTCATCCTCACTTTCAGCAAAGAAATGTGCGTTACCGCTTATTTCGCTGTGAATTCTTGCACCTCCCAGTTCCTCCATAGATATCTCTTCCCCGAGTACTGTTTTTATCACCTCAGGACCTGTGATAAACATCTTTGATATGTTGTCAACCACAAAAACAAAGTCGGTAAGAGCGGGAGAATAAACAGCCCCTCCCGCACAGGGGCCAAGTATTACAGATATCTGCGGTATTACTCCGCTTGAGAGGGTATTTCGAAAGAAGATCTCGCCATAGCCGGCAAGTGAATTAACCCCCTCCTGTATTCTGGCGCCCCCTGAATCGTTGATACCGATAAGAGGTATTCTCATCTTCAGGGCATGGTCCATTATCTTTGTGATCTTTCTTGAGTGCATCAATCCAAGTGATCCGCCGGCGACTGTAAAATCCTGCGCAAATATGGCAACAGCGGCCCCGTAAATGGCACCTGTGCCAATTACAACACCATCGCTGGGAAGTGTCTTCTTGTCCATGCCGAAATCACGGGCATCATGCTCAACGAACATGTCATATTCGTTAAATGAGTCTTCATCAAGAAGGGACATTATACGCTCACGGGCAGTGCGTTTTCCAAGGGCTTTTTGTTTTTCAATGGCCTTTTCGCCACCCCCGAGTAAAAGCTTCTGCCTCCTCTCGTGTAATTCCTCTATCTTCTTATTAAATGCCATAGACTGATAATATTAGAATATGTTTTTTGCCCTGGCTACCAGGATTACAATTTTACATAAAATGAATGACTTAAGGATGCTATTTGGGAGCCAATTTATAAAGAATTAATGCAATAAAGATATAAATGATATTAGGTATCCACATTGCAATCATGGGTCCGAGGTTACCCTTTACGGAAAATTGTGCCGCAAACTGAAGGAACAATATATATGAAAAGCTTAATGCAAGACCTATTCCTATGTTCATACCTATCCCCCCCCTCAGTTTTTGTGAGGAAAGGGCAACCCCAATCAATGTAAGGATGAATACTGCAAAGGGACTCGAAAAACGGCGGTGTTTTTCAATCAAAAAAACATTCAACTCATCTGATCCCTGAAGCTTCAGTAAATCAATATAATCATTTAGTTCACGGTAAGTCATGGTCCCTACAAATCCGGGGTCTCTTGAAAAATCAGTGGGCCTGATAATGAGGGCTGTGTCAATTTTTGTTCCTCGTGTCAGTATTTCCTCGTTACCTGTTATTTCCCGGATCAGATAATTGTATGCCGCCCATTTTGAAGAGGCAGTATCCCATGCTACAGTTGGTGAAGAGAGCTTTGAAACAAGTCTGCCCTCATTGTTAAACTTCTCTAATGTAAAATTCCTTCCACGCATGTAAAGAGGGCTGAATGATTCCATATAGACATAGACATTCGGGGAAACCTGCCGGTGAATATTGTCAATATTCCCTTTTCGCCATTGGGGACGGTAATATTTATCTTCAAAATCCATCCTCTCGAGGGCAGTCCTGGGGATCACAAAATTTGTCAGATAAAATATGAATACCGCAATAACAAGGCTTGAAAGAAAATAGGGCCACATCATCCTCTGGAAGCTCATTCCGCTGTTCAGAATGGCAATTATTTCTGTATTGGCAGCCATGCGGGATGTAAAAAAGATGACGGAGATGAAAACAAAAAGAGGGGCAAACAGTGTGGCAAAATATGGAATGAAATTCAGGTAATAGTCAAATACCACAGCTCTCCACGGCGCTTCTTTTTCCATGAAATTGTCGATTTTCTCGGCAAAGTCAAAGACCACTGCAATAGTCATTATCAGGACAAGAGAAAAGAAGAACGTGCCCAGGAATTTCCTGATGATATAGATATCAATTATTTTGATTTTAAATGAACCTATAACCTTGCAGAAAGCTTTTTTATCATTGACTCTTTCCATATTTTAAAATTCCCTGTAATTATTTTTTCTCTGGCTTCCTTTACCAGGCTCAAATAAAATGCCAGATTGTGGATACTTGATATTTGTGATCCAAGTATCTCTCCCGAGATGATAAGATGCCTGAGATATGCTTTGGAATAATTAATGCTCACTTCAGAAGGGGCTGATTGATCTATGGGGCTGAAGTCATCGCTCCATTTATTGTTTTTTATGTTAATTATTCCTTCTGATGTAAACAGCATCCCGTTGCGTCCGTTTCGCGTCGGCATTACGCAATCGAACATATCAATGCCTCTTTCAATTGCCTCGAGGATATTGACCGGTGTACCCACTCCCATAAGGTATCTGGGCTTATCTTCAGGCAGTATCTCATTTACTACTTCTATGGTTCTGTACATCTCATCTGCAGGTTCACCTACCGATAATCCTCCGATGGCATTCCCGGCCATACTTGCTTCGGCTACCTTTTCCGCCGAAACCCTGCGCAGATCATCAAAAATTCCTCCCTGTACTATCGGGAAAAGGAACTGTTCGGCACCCCATATAGGTTCAGTTGCCCGGAATCTCTCCACAGCCCTGTCGAGCCAGTGATGAGTAAGAGTAACAGACTTCCTGGCATATTTGTGATCACATGGAAAAGGAGCACATTCATCGAGGGCCATAATAATTTCAGCACCTATAACCCTCTGTATGTCAATTGTATTCTCGGGAGTAAAGACATGCTCTGAGCCGTCAATATGAGATCTGAAGATTGCCCCCTTTTCAGTAAGTTTCCTGTTGGCCGAGAGAGAGAAAACCTGGTAACCCCCGCTGTCAGTAAGGATCGGAAGATCCCATGACATAAACTTATGCAGCCCTCCCGCGGCTTTTATTATATCCGTACCCGGACGAAGATAGAGGTGATAGGTGTTTGCAAGTATGATCTTCGCATCAATCTCTTCAGTAAGATCACGGTGCAGTATCCCCTTAACTGTCCCCCCTGTACCGACCGGCATGAATATCGGAGTGGGAATATCTCCACGGTGAGTTGTCAGAATACCTGCTCTTGCTTTTGTTTTCTTATCCCTGCTCTCAATCTTAAACATATGACCCGGTCGTTACTGGCAGCACAAATGTAATTCATCCGTTCGGCCTGAGGAAATTATAGCACTTTTTTTTCGCCATTCCGAATATCTTAATTAATATTGCTGCAATATTTTGAAAGTCAGCTAATGTTCCACGAAAATCCATTTTTACTGATAGTGTTCTCATTGTTTTCATTATCCGGAGCTATCCAGATTTTCTATTATTTTTATTATTACCTTACCATTATTCTTTATAAACATCCTGAAGTAAAATCTCCCAAAAAACCTGTTTCTGTTATCATCTGTGCAAGGAATGAATCGGTGAACCTCGCTGAATTCCTTCCGTCAGTTCTCAAACAGGAATATCCTGATTATGAAGTGATCGTCGTAAACGATTGCTCTGAAGATAATTCTTATGATATACTGGGCGACTTTCTGAAGCAATACCCGCATCTGAAGATATCCAACGTGAACAAGGATTCTAAATTCACCCATAATAAGAAATTTGCACAGTTCATTGGTATTAAAGCCGCCAAAAATGATCTCCTTCTTTTTACCGACGCAGATTGTCAGCCCGAATCTGATAAATGGCTTGAAACAATAGTGTCGCGATTCGAGGATCATATTGACTTTGTTATTGGATATGGCGGATATTTTAAAAGAAAAGGTCTGTTAAACAGATATATACGATACGACAGCATGACCATTGCCATGCAATACTTCGGCATGGCAATTCGTGGAGTCCCGTACATGGGTGTGGGAAGAAACCTGGCATACCGGAGGTCACTGTTTTTCAATAAAAAGGGCTTCGGATCACATAACCATGTTATATCAGGTGATGATGATCTTTTTGTAAACTCAAATGCCGATAAGAAAAATACAGTCGTAGAATTCAGAAAAGAGACACATACACGATCTGTTCCGGCTGCTTCATTCAATGAGTGGGTGAAGCAGAAAAAAAGACATATGATCACAGCCCGTTATTACAAGGCTGGAGATAAGTTCAGGTTATTTATGGAACCATTTACCAGGGTGCTGTTTTATGCCTCCCTTATTATCCTGCTTTCTAATCTTTTTCTCTGGCAGTATATACTTATTATCTTTGGCCTGAGGCTGATAATTCAGATCATTATTACAACTCTGGCACAGAAAAGACTAAATGAGCCGGGCATTAAAATATTTTCATTATTTTTTGATATCTTTTCACCTGTGATCAACGGTGCGATTTATTTTAGCAATATCTTCACCAGACCGGGCAAGAACAAATGGAAATAAACCAGGGACTTTCGGAGAAGGCAAAAAATGATCTGTTAATGGTTGAGGAGGCAAAGAAGGGCAATGAAAAAGCTTTTGCAAGTCTTATGAACAGGTACAGGGATTCTATCTATTATATGCTGCTTAAGATGGTTAATAATCCTTCCGATGCTGAAGATCTTACAATTGAGGCATTTGGCAAGGCCTTCAGGAACATCGATTCCTATACCCCCCGATATGCTTTCAGCACATGGCTTTTCATGATCGCTACAAATAACTGCATCGATTTTGTAAGGAAAAAACAATCCTCCCCTATTCCTTTCGACCAGGTTAATGACGTTATGGATGGCTTTACACACAATATCCAGTCCGACCTTCCCGATCCTGAAGAGACTCTCATTAATGAACAGAAAATAGCCATTCTGAGGAATATTGTCAACCAGCTTAAATCGCCCTACAGGGAGATAATTGAATTAAGGTATTATAAGGAGTATTCTTATGAAGAGATAGCTTCTGAACTAAATATCCCTCTCGGAACCGTAAAAGCCCAGTTGTACCGCGCAAAAACCCTGCTATACAATATATTTATAAAAACAGGCAACAGGTAATGCCGGAAGCTATATTCAAATATTTCCCGTCACTTTCATCCCTTCAGAAGGATAAGATTTCCATGCTGCAATCCCTTTATTTAAGATGGAACAGCAAGATAAACGTGATCTCGAGGAAAGATATGGATAATTTTTTCATACATCATGTACTTCATTCATTGTCAATTGCAAAGATCATTTCATTTAAATCCCGCACACGCATCCTTGATGTTGGTTCGGGAGGCGGATTCCCCGGCATACCACTGGCTATAATGTTTCCCGAATCCGAATTCACCCTTCTCGATTCGGTTAAAAAAAAGACCGGGGTAATATCTGCCATTGCTGAGGAGCTTAATCTTGATAATGTAACAACAGTAAGAAAAAGAGCCGAAGATGAAGAGAGCAAATATGATTTCATTACCGGAAGGACAGTTACGCAGTTTAACAAGTTTGTAAAGCTGACCACAAAAAACATCTTAACGAACGGTAATAACACACTTAAAAACGGGATCCTTTACCTGAAGGGAGGAGAGATAGATGAAGAACTTGCCGCGTTCAGGGATAAAATCATCGTGTGGAATATTAAAGAATTCTTCAACGAACCATTCTTTGAAACAAAAAAAATCATTTACCTGCCTATCTGATTATCCTGAAAAAAATATTTTCCGGGGTTTTAAAATCTAAAAAAAGCCCTATATTTGCGATCTCAATTGAAAAAGTACTGACTATAAAATAATAAACTGATGAAAAGGACATTTCAACCGTCAAGAAGAAAGAGGGCAAACAAGCATGGATTCAGAGAAAGAATGTCCACACATAACGGAAGAAGAGTGATAAATGCACGAAGGGCAAAGGGAAGAAAAAAACTCTCTGTTTCTTCCGAACTTAAAACAAAAAGCTGATACCGGTTAAATATAACAGTTATAAGGTGCCATAAAAGGCACCTTTTTTGTTAATTTTGGCCTCATCGCCAAATCCTATGAAGGAAATTCTTGATAATATCAGCAACCACGATATCAGGCATATATCAGATAAAGTCGTTTCGGGAATCCGGCTAACATCTGCTGAGGGTTTACTGCTTTACACCGATGCCGACCTGTCTCTTCTCAGCTGGTTATCAGGTATTGTGAGGCGAAGAATTAACGTCGACAGTGTCTTTTTTAATAAGAATTTTCACATTGAACCAACAAACAAATGCGTATATAACTGTCGTTTCTGCTCCTATCATAAACCGGCCTCTGATCCGGAAAGCTGGGAATACAGCCATGATGAAATGCTGGAGATAGTTAAAAGATTCGATAATAAAGATGTTACAGAGGTCCATATCGTTGGGGGTGTTCATCCCTCACACGATCTTCATTATTATTGCAGCCTTATCGGGAAAATAAAGAATCACAGTCCTTCACTCCATGTTAAAGCATTTTCAGCCATAGAGCTCGATTATATGATAAAAAAAACAGGAACGACAGTTGAAAAAGGGCTTGAAAAGCTTAAAGAGTGCGGCCTCGGCTCAATACCGGGGGGTGGTGCTGAAATATTTGATGAGAAGGTGAGGGCTCAGATCTGCGATGAAAAAACATCCTCCGCTGTATGGCTTTCGATTCATGAGGCAGCTCATAAAACAGGGATACCATCCAATGCCACGATGCTTTACGGACATATAGAAAACTATGCACACAGGATCGATCATATGGAGAGGATCCGTGAACTCCAGGACAGAACAGGTGGTTTTAATGCTTTCATTCCGCTGAAATTCAAGAAAGAAAACAATATCATGTCGTACCTTGGTGAAGTAAGCACAGTTGAAGATCTCCGTAATTATGCCGTTGCCAGGATCTATCTCGATAACATGCCGCATATTAAGGCATACTGGCCCATGACAGGGAAAGAGGTTGCACAGTTGAGCCTTTTATTCGGCACTGACGATATTGACGGAACAATTGAGGATACAACAAGAATTTATTCTATGGCAGGAGCCGGGGAACAGAACCCTGTGATGACAAATGCCGAGATAAGAAAGCTTATCGGTGAAGCCGGATTCGAGCCTGTCGAAAGAGATTCATTATACAATAGAATATAACAATAATTTTATCAATACATTTGCGTTATCACTAATGGACAAAAGCCTCTATGAGCTTAAAAAAATTCATATTCAGTAAACTATTCCTGAAACTTATTGCTCTGGCCATCATTATTGCAATTGCAGCACTTCTCTTATTGCTCCTGTGGCTTAATTTCTATACAAGACATGGACAGGCAAGGCCTGTTCCGGATTTTACAGGTTTAACCATGGAGGAGACTGAAGCGCTGGCAAAAAAGAGCAAGATGAATTACCAGGTCATTGATTCAGTATATACCTCTCTTGTTCCGCGCGGATGTGTGGCAGAACAGAATCCCGAACCCGGATTTAAAGTAAAAAAATGGAGAAACATAATATTGACAATCAATGCTTTCCGCCCCGAAATGGTTGCAGTACCCGACCTTATCAATCTGCCTCTCCGGCAGGCAAAGGCACTGATAGAAAGTGCAGGTCTGGAAATGGGGGAAAAAACATACAAACCTGATCTTTCAATTGACGTTGTGCTTGCTCAGCAACATAACGGAATGGAGATTGAACCAGATGATTCCCTGCAGAAGGGTTCCGTGATTGATCTGGTACTTGGGAAAGGGCTTAGCAATCAAAGAACCAAAGTACCTGATCTTATCGGTATGAGACTTGATCCTGCCCGTGACAGGATTAACGGAACATCTCTTAATCTCGGTACCTATATTTTTGATAATACCATCCTTACCCGCGAGGATACTATAAATGCTTTCGTTTACAGGCAAAATCCTGACTACAGGGAAGATGCAACAATCCAATTCGGATCATCCATGTATCTCTGGCTGACAGTGGACTCTCTGAAACTGCCTGTTATTGATACGGTGCTGGTGGCCCTGCCCGATACGGAGAACAATGCCGTACATTTCCCCGGAGCAGCTATTTGATTCTTATGATAAAAAGGTCAATATTAAATATCATTCTGTTTTGCTTATGTATTAATCATGCTGAAAGCCAGGAGATTGTTACAGGTCTGCAGACCAACAGGCTACTGAAAAATGCAGCTTCTTTTAATAGAGGCTCCAAGTCATTAACCGGAGATACCCTTGAGCTTCCCTTCTTTGATGATTTCTCAGGCCGGTCTTTCTTTCCCGATAGCACGAAATGGTCAGATAATTATGTTTTTATTAATAACACATACACTGACAGGCAAATCACAGCCGGGGTCGCCACCTTTGATGCCCTGAGCAGTACAGGAGAATTATATGAAACTGCCTCTTCCATTTACTTCGAAGCTGATCATCTTACATCACAGCCTCTCAACCTCAACTTTCCTCCAGGCGATAATATACGGCTCAGCTTCTGTTATCAGGCCGGGGGACTTGCGGATATCCCTGAGGAGAATGACAGTCTCACTCTGCAGTTTTATGCTCCTGATGAGGATAAGTGGCATTCCATCTGGATGAGTCATGGAAACAGTTATCCTGATTTCAGGGCAGTGATCATAGGGATTGATCAGGATAGGTTCCTCAAGAAAGGATTCAGATTTCGTTTCATAAACTATGCAAGCCTGAGTTCCAATCCCAATGACCTTTCATTGATAAGTAATTGTGATCAGTGGAATATTGACTATGTACTGCTTGATAGAAACAGGGAACCGGGAGATACAGCTTATGCCGATGTGGCCTTTACTCTCCCTATGCGTTCTCTTCTTTATGAACATGAGGCCATGCCGTGGAAACAATTCCAGGAGATACTCTATCAGGAGATGGGTGAAGCTGTAACTATACATTATCGTAACAACGATATTATTGAAAGAAATGTGACAAGAAACTTTGAAATCAGGGATGTTTACAACAACACCCTTTCCAGGTTCTTCACGGCAGGTGCCACAAATGTCCCTGCCTCTACCGATATTGATTATGATGCATTTCATACCTATACATTCAATAGCAGTAACAGCGACTCTGCCCTCTTCATGATAAAGAGCTGGTTGATTACAGATGATTTTGATCCAAAGGAGAATGACACAATGGTTTACTACCAGCATTTTAATAACTATTTTGCTTTCGATGACGGGTCAGCCGAGGGAGGATATGGAGTAAACGGACTTGGATCAAACAATGCAATGGTGGCTTACAGATTCAGGTCATTCATTCAGGACACCTTAAGAGGGGTGCAGATCTGCTTCAACGACAGTTACATGAATTCCAACCAGCGGTTGTTTGATCTTATGATCTGGGATGATGCAGGAGGTTTTCCGGGAGATGTTCTCTACTCGCAGGAAGAGGTTATGGTTAAACTGGCTGATAATATTAACGGATTTTATACTTACGTACTTCCTGTATCTGTGCCTGTTGATGATATATTCTATGTGGGATGGAGACAGAGATCAGAAGCATTCCTCAATGCCGGACTTGATATTAACACACCTCATAACGGCAGGCAGTTTTACTGGATCAACGGCGACTGGAACGTTTCACAGATATCAGGCACTATCATGATAAGGCCCGTTTTGGGCCCTCCGCTTGTCACTTCAGTCAATGACCTGCGATACAGGAATTACAATACCCTTCATTTCTGGCCCAATCCTGCAAATGACTTCATACTAATTGATCCCGGTGATTCACAGGAAGCAGGACTACTAAATATTTCCATTTTCGACCTCCAGGGACGTGAACTGATAAATGTTCCCCTGAGAAGAGACAGAATCGATATTTCATCATTGCGTGAAGGACTGTATATTATAACTGCACATAGTAATGGAAGACCGCTGGGATATAACCGTCTCGTTAAAACAAAGTAACCTTAATAAATGGCTGAAGAGGAATTAGTTGAACAACAGGAGCTTTTTGAACATCACAGGTTCATCGTTGATCCGGGACAGTCACTTATCAGAATTGACAAATACCTCTCTGCCAGAATGGAAAACATTTCCAGAACACGTATCCAGAATGCTGCCAATGCCGGCAATATACTGGTGAACAATAACCCTGTGAAACCAAATTAC
>Ga0114918_10000382_pt1 | contig 38437 bp, 14 predicted proteins | sample LantaG_FD_87015 | JGI IMG/M metagenome (GOLD analysis project Ga0114918, IMG submission 87015) | Deep subsurface microbial communities from Baltic Sea to uncover new lineages of life (NeLLi) - Landsort_02402 metaG | ecosystem: Environmental > Aquatic > Marine > Oceanic > Sediment | place...
ATCTTCCGGTTCTTCTTCGTCTTCATCGACAGAAGAGGAATCATCTGGGCTTTCTTCTCCTTCTTCTGAATCTTTTTCTTCTGAGAGTTTTTTGCCTCAGTTTAGTGAGTCATCTGAGAGTACTCCAGCAGAAAGTAGTATATCATTGACATCTCAGTCAGAATCAACTTCGTCAGAATCGTCTAGTGAATCCAGTTCATCCTCAGGAGATATTTGTGATTGTGGTAAATACGTAGATAATTCACTTTATCTTGATCAGATACATTTTACAAACTTACGTGATATTCATACTTATCAATGTAATCTTTTTGGTAGAATAGTAAATCTAGGTGACGGCTGGTTAAGAGTTCTTTTTTATAAGAATGTTGATAGGGCGCAGGAGAATGAAATTGCAAAGTCAGATGATTTTTTTAATTCTCTCGTAAATAGAGAAATTAATATAGTAGAGTCAAATAATACTGGTGTAACTGGTACATTCATGTATATATCTCTTTTTTCTGGAACGGCCCCAAGTAATTTTGTTGTTTTATGTGAGGGAACAAATACATCTAGCGCCAGTTCACTCAGTTCTTCATCTACAAGTTCGGTTCTTTCTTCAAGTTTATCTCAAGATGTTATGAAGGGAAGCGGGACAGAAACTGATCCATTTTTAGTTGAAACAGCTATGCATATGACACTTGTAAATGCCAATCCAGAAGCTTATTATAGAATGGTTAATAATATAGATATGTCATCTGTTGAATCATCTATTATGGATGAATATATACCTATCGGTTCAGTTGTAGTTCCATTTGCTGGTTATTTTGATGGTTATGGTCATATAGTAACAGGTTATAACATAAATAGACCCACTGAAGATAATATTGGTCTTTTTGGTTATACAAATAATGCTACTATAAGAAGATTGGGACTTTATGAGCCATATATTGTTGGAAAAGATTCAGTTGGGTCTATAGCTGGCAGAGTAGTTAATACAACTATAGAACAATGTTTTGTTCATAAGGGAACTGTTACTGGTGAAGATGCTGTAGGAGGTCTTGTTGGATATGCTGATGAAAATAGCGATTTAATTAATAATTATTCTAGAAATGATAGTTTAGTTGGAACTACTACTGTGGGTGGTTTAATTGGATACGCGCATTCTTCTGCAAGTGTTGTTTTTTGTTATTCAACGTCTTTTAATTTGTCGATGGCAACTAATAAAGGTGGTTTAATTGGTGAGTCGGGAATAAGTGCATCTAATTGGGAATCATTTAATATAGATGCTGATTTAGAAGATTCGGAGGGAGAAGTTATAAATTCATATTGGGATATAGAAACTACTGGTGTTTTATTTAGTAGTGGTGGGACTGGAAAATTAACTTTTTTGATGAAAATTGAAAGTACATTCATTGTTTGGGATTTTGATGAAGTATGGAATATTGCTGGTGATATAAATAATGGTTATCCATATTTAATAGCATTTTTAAATCCTATGACAAATAGTTCTAGTTCTTCAAGTACTGAAGGTGAAGATACGTCAAGTAGTGGTAAATCGTCATCTTCTTTATATATGGCTCCTTCATTTGCTTCTAAAATAATAGGAAAAGAAATAACATGGTAACTATTGTTCTTCCATTACATGAATACACTATAGAAAATCGCAAGGCGTTTGATTTTGTCTTGTCTAGGATAGATGACTCTGGAATTGATGTTTTAATAACTTTGTGTGATGAAAATAAAGATTTAATAGATGATAGATTTAAGTATCTTTTTGTAGAAGAAGATATGAATATTATGAAAGAAATATTAAAATCAGTAGAAACTGAATATGTTTGGTTTCATAATGTTAATGTTTGGCTTCCTTTTGATAAGATAATAAGTGAAATTGGTGATAGTAATGTATATAAACCATTTAATGATATAATTTTATTAAATAGTGAAATACAAAATGATAGTTTTATAGATGGAAAAAAAATGATTATCAAAGAAGATAATATTGAAGTGAAGACAAATGAATCTATAATATTAAAAAAAGATTTTTTAGAATCGTCAGGAGATTTTTCAATAAATTATCATGTTACAAATGCAAAAATTATGAAATACACTGGTCTTTGTTTTTATGGAAGTACAAATTTTAATATATCAAAAGTTCTTTATGAAGCCAATGATTTTTATTTAAATAAATATGAAGTTGAAGATTTTGATATGGCGATTATAATATGTTTATATGGGGATGATAAATCAAGATTTGATGCCGTAAAAAGAGCGATGTCAAAGTGGAATAATCAAAACATAAAAGCCCGAGTATATTGTTGGCAATTGTTTTCTACAGCAGGAATATTAAAGTATGATTTAGATGAGTTTTTTAAGCAATTAAAAATAGAAGTCGTGTATGAGAAGATTATTGCTAATGATAATAATTTAGATCTTTTTCAAAAAGAAAGTCTTCTTAATCTCGCTGCTTCTAAAGCAATTTTAGATGGTTCAAAAAAACTTGTTTTTATGGATGCCGATACGTGGAGTAAAGATATTAATTGGTGGAAAAAAATATGCTATGAGCTTGATAAAGGTGATGATTATATTTGTCAAGGATTTAGATATTTTTCAGATACGAAAGAAGCATATAGAAGCTTGTATAGCGTTGGAAGTTCTATTGATGTTGAGTTGTCGAAAGGAACATATAGACAGCCTGGGCTTTGTTGGGCATTAAATTCATCATTTTTTAAAAAAATGAATGGTTTCAATAAGTTTTGTTTAAGTGGTAGTGGGGATGTTCTATTTATGCATGAGCATTTGCCTGATGCACCGTATGATTTTTCATTCTTTTCAAAAATGAATTGGTGGATGGATATTATTAGAAGTGAACAGCCAAGAGGGATTTTATCATATGCTAATTCAAATGTTATTCATGAGAATCATGGAACGTTTAATAGTAGGTCATATGTCACATCACGTTCTATTATTGATTATGTTGAATCACCAGTTTTAGAAATAGTATCAATTGATAGTAGGGGTCTTTTGATGTGGCGCAATCCAAAATGTCAGTTAAGAAAATTATTATCGGATAAATCATTAATACAGACAGAAGAAACATTAACAAAAAGATGTAAAGAAATTGGATTAGTAAGGCAAAATAAATATAAGAATGTGTATGGATGGTTTGATTTTCAAGATATATATAGAAAGTTTGTAAGAGAAGCGCCTGAAGATTCATTAATTATGGAAATTGGAAGTTTTGTTGGGAAAAGTACTATTCATTTGGCTACTGAAATACAGAACAGCGGAAAGAATATTAAATTATTTAGCGTAGATATTTTTCCTAAATTAAGTTCTAATAAGAATGAAGATATAACTAAAATTTATTATGATTCTGGTGTTGATAAGTTTGATGGATATCTTTATCCTTTGTTTATAGAAAACATTATGGAATCTGGTGTTTATAATCATATTATTCCTGTTCATATGAATATATTTGATTTTATTAAGCCATTTAGTGATGAGTCTTTTTTTGCTATTTTTCTTGATGCTGACCATGAATATGATACAACAAAAAAAGCAATGCATAAATTATGGAAAAAAGTGAAGATTGGAGGATATCTTGGTGGGCATGATTATTTATGTCCAAAATGGGGTGGAGTCAAAAAAGCTATTGATGAGTTTGCTGTAGAAAATAATATTTCATTAAAAATTATAGGAACTTCTTTTTTGATGAAGAGGATTTGAAATGGAAAACATGGATAGAAAAAATTTTTGTATAGCCCCATGGACTGAAAGTGTTTTATCTGCAAATGGCAGGGGAACATGTTGTTTTTTGCCGAATTTAGTTGGTTGGTTTAAACCATATGGCGGCGGTCCATGGGTTGGTGATATGTCAATTCCAGACATTATAAAAAAAACAAGAAAAGATATGCTTGAGTGCGGTACTGAGATGTGTCCAGATAGATGTATTGTAAAAAGAATTCTTAAGGATTGTACTGCAAGAGAAAGAATGTATCATATGTATTATAAAAAAGGTCTTGTTTCATTTGATCTTTGTAATAAATTTACGAAAGTAATAAATGATGGTGACATAGATTGTGACTTAAATCCGATAAACATAACTTATTCTCCTTCTTATTTTTGTAATCAAAATTGTTCTTTTTGCTGTGTAGATATTGATAATAGCAAAAATTCTAGATTTTTTCCAACTGAAAAAGAAATAGAAAATGTTAGGAAATTTCATGAAAATTGTTCAACATACACACTTACTGGTGGAGAGTTTATGGCATTTCCTGACAATATAATTAGAAAATTAATAGAGCCAATAAGTATGAAAAATAGTCGAGTATCTTTGAAAACTAATGGCAGAGCTTTGACTCTTAAAAGATATGAGGATTATTGTGTTAATGGTCCTATTAGTGATGTTTCAATATCAATAAATTCTCTTGATCCTGGAGTATATTATTTACTTCATGGTAAGGAGTTAGATCCAATATTGAAAAATATATATGATATATATTCAAAATATAATAATCATAAGATAACTATTGTATCATTTGTAATAAATCAATATAATATATATGAAATACCTGATTTTGTTAGATTTGCTTTAAAATATAATATCAAATGGGTTTCATTTGGGTGTATGATAAATAGATATTTAGAAAAAAGAAATGCAAAAGATTTAGATATATTTGGGGAAGGGTTTAGAATAGAATTTAAGGATTTAATTATTGATATAGAGAGAGAGATAAAAGAGATACTTAAAAATGAAGAAATGACATATGATTCTTTATATACATTTCATGTTTTAAGGGATCAAATACTTGGAGTAAATAGATGAACGAAAAAGATTGTGCATTAATTTTATTTTCTGATGATAACCAAGATAGAAAAAATATAGTTTTTGATTCTATTAAGAGGATAATAAATGGACAGGTTTTTTTCCCAAATATATATTGTATTAATGAAGGTGAAAAAAGTATTATTGAAATTCCAGATAATGTGAATATAGTATGGTACAATGGTGATGGAGGAAAATATGATGCATATAATTCTATAATAGATAGTCTTGATGAAAAATATTTATGTTTTATAGATTATGATATTATTACTGATGATGAAATGTGGATGCTTAAAATTTTTGATATGGTTTCTAGGAATGAAAAAAATATTGTTCAAGTATATGATAAAATATTCTTAGATGATAGCGGAAATAGTTTTAAGTCTATGGCTGTTGATATTGATCATGGATCAACTTATGGTGGATTTGCTTTATCTAAAAAAATATTGAAGAATAAAAAGTTTAATGTTTTTGATATTTTTGGTGTGGGATGGGATTTATTTGTTGCAGAACATGCAAATGTAAACTTTAATAAATATAATAATAATAAATGGTGGAATAATGTAATTAAATCGACTGGAGAGGCAGAGTTATGTCATGTTGATTCAATTGTAAAAATATCTGATAAAATAAATAAAAATAAAATAATAAATAAAGACGCTATGGTTTATGGAATTGATATATTTGGACCAATTGATGAATCTGTAAATACCAAAGCATTTAAGGATTATATAATTAGAGAATCTTTGCATAAATTAAATGAAGATGAAGTTCGTGATATAGCATTTGATTGTATTTTTTCTAGAACTAAGATTGATGAAGAAGTTGAAATAATGGACGATACCGCTCTTATAACTTGTTTTTACGGAAATGATAATAGTATTCTTAATGCGTCAAAAATTTCTTTTGATAAATTAATGAATTTAACTCCTAGACCGTATATTGTAATGGTTGAGCTTCTTAAAAATGGATCTGATAGTAAATGGAGTGAATTAGATTCTATTGATGGGGTTAGTCATGTTAAGATTAATTTGAAAAAAAAGAATTTTAATTTATGGCAAAAAGAATCTGCTTATAATATAGGTGCAAGAAGTATTGATTTAAATAAATATAAATATCTTATTTTTCATGATGCAGATAGTTATCCTGTTAATAGTAATTGGGCTGGTATTATTCGAAAAACAATGATTGATTGGAATAAAAAATATAAAAACGATCTTTTTATGATTCAGAATTTTTCAACATTTAGAGATTGTATAGATAAATTTTTGGCGTCTGGTTATGTTTATTTTAAAAATTTTTCTAATAAAAATGAAGATGTGAATATGGTAAACCCAGGGTTGTCATGGACTATGTTTAGTAGTTTTTTTCAAAAGTCAGGCGGATTTTTTATTAAATCGGTTACTGGTTCTGCTGATAGGATGCTTCCTGTTAGGTGGGATGAGTCTCTTAGTATTGATGGTGTTGAATTTTATAAAAGAAAATGGCCATGGGTAAAGAATCTTATAAAAAATGAGAAAAAGCATGAATATAAAGTTGCAATGTCATATATGCCGATTGAATTAATACATGTGTATCATGGCCATAGAAAGACAAACAGAGCATATGTTGAAAGCAGGTCAATAATTAATTGTTTTTGTAATAAAGTTGAAGATTTAATATATGAGGATAGTAATGGTTTGGTTGCATGGAATGATGAAAATCATATTTTATCTAGATTTGTAAATAATAGAAAAAAAGAACTAACCGAATTTGGTATTGATTATATGGTAAATAAATTTATATTTTCAAAAGAAACAAAGTTGTTTAATTACGATAAAATAGTTTATTTAAGTCAATCTATAAACACATTATTTTCTAAATTTATTTCTTCTGATTCAGGGATATTTAAATATTTAGTTTTTTCAAGTCCGTCATCTTTGTCTAACTTTATTGATTGTAAAGGAATAAATATGTTTGTTGGTTACAAGATAAAATCTTTAAAAAACAATAATATGTTTAATAATAAACAGTGTGGAACGGTGCTTTATAATAATTATGATGGAGTATGGTCTCACATTGGTAATGTTGAATGTGAGGATGAATTTATTTCTAAGATGACAACTGAATTAAAATATTTTGCAGAAATGAGTAATAAAAACAAAGAAAGAGTTTTATATATATCTGATATTAATGTTAAAAAAAGAGATTTAAAAGAAAATGGAAGTCTTTTTTCTGATGTAATTAATTTGAAATCTAAATTGGAAGCGATGTCTTGTAGCGAATCTGAAATAGCATTTATTAACTATGATGAATCTGCCGATAAAGATATTTTTATTAGTACGAGTGATATACCAAATGTGTATATCGTTACAATAGGAATAGATAAAAATTTAAGATTTTCAAATGATTTTATTGCAATTCATAGAGATGTTTCTAATTTAATACTTAATAATTTTACTCTAATGTATAATAGAAAATTAATTGATGGATTGAAGGAAAAATTTAAAATTGAGTTTTTAGAAAAAATATATAATGAAATAATTAATATTGAACAGAAAAATATTTATATTTATGGAATAACAGATTATGATTTGATGTCGTTTATTGTTGATATTGATAAAGATAAAAAATTTAATATTTATATTGATACTATTGATTCAAAAATGATGAATTTATTTGGAAAAGAAAATATTACCATTAATAATGATATGAGTTTATATGTAGATAGTGATTCAGTTGTTATTGGAAATGAAAAATTGGATTTTGATTGTGTTTCATATATTTTAGATGTTAAAAATCAGTTAATAGAGAAAAATAATGAATGATGTCACATTTGTAATCCCTGTTTTTAAAATTGAAAAAAAGAGATTGAGAAATTTCTTTTTTGTATTATCAAGGATAATGGAAAGTAAATGTAAAATAGTAATTGTAGAACAAGAGTCTGATAATCAATTAGAAAAAATTGAATTAAATAATGTCGATCATGTTATAGTTGAGTCAAATAAAGATGTTATAGAAAAATCAAAACTAATAAACTGGTCATTAAATTTAATAAATACAGAGTATGTTTGGGTTAACGATGTTGATTTATGGCTTCCTTTTGATAAAATAATAAAAAAAACAAATTTTAATTCAATTGCAATAAAGCCATTTGAATATTTTTCATGTTTAAACAATGAAGAGTCTGAAAATTTTATTTCAAGAAAAAAAGTAATGGTTGATCCACATATACATGAATCTATATCTAATTTTGGTGCAGGTTCATTTATTGTCAATTCAAGTATTCTTAATGATAATAAATTCAATGAAGATTTTATTGGATGGGGATATGAGGATATCGAGTGGGAAGAGAGAATAAGGAAATTATTCTTAATTTATGAACTTCCATATGTTGGTGTACATTTATATCATGATAAAAATCATAAGAATAGAAAATGTAATAAGGCAGTCTATGAGAAGTTGCATAACAGTTGATTATAGAGGAATTCATGTGATTTTATAGAAATCCCATTTATATACAATGCTATTGTTATTGCCTCCATATAAGTGTCGAAATTATATATTTTGCTATTAGGTTCGAAAAATACTATGAATAAACCAGAAGTTCTAAACATTTTGTCAGATGCAAAGTACCATAATAGTGCATCATCACTTAATCCAACTATTAAATGGGATTATTATGATTCAGATGGTGATGCACAGTCTTCCTATAGAGTTAAAATTGGTACAGCGAGAGGTAAAAGTGATATAGTAGACACTGGCACGGTTTCTTCTGCATCAAATGAATACTTATTGCCTACTAGTGGATATGGTTCTGATTTAAAGTATGGTTTAAAGTACTATGTTATGGTGCAGGTATCTAACGCTTCTGGAGTGAGTGATTGGGCAGAAGGATACTTTTTCACTACAGGAAATCATTGGGACTCATATGCAGATAATATAACTGGATGGACATTAGAATTTCAGTATAAAATGAATGCAACTTATGCATCCATATCTTCACTAAATGAAGATTTGTATCCACATCACGATTTGGAGATAAAGGATGGAACAACTTCTATGTCTTTGGAATTTTTTGTGGATAGAGTTTTAGTTAAAACTTCTGAAACGGCAACTTATTTTATTGATACTACGAATTTTCATCTTTATAGAATTATTGGCGAAGATGACAACGTTAAATTGTATGTTGACGGGGTTCTTGTAATTGATGTTATTGGTAAAAATACAATACAAACTAATGCTACACAACTTAAAATATCTACTGCCCCAAATGGTTTACCAATAACTTCTACATGGGGTTCATTTTCAGTAGATACAGATGGTGCTTTTCCACCAGAAACTCCTATGACTACATCTGAAATTTCTTCACTTTTCTTTGATAGTGAAGAAGTAGTAGATTTTTTATTTGATAAAGATACAAGATCTCGTTTTTTTGTGGCTACTAATCCTGAAGATATATCTGAGTCTGGAAAAATTTATTCTATAGCAAAGAATGCAAACAGAGAAAAATATGAAACAAGACCTTTGGTAACTTTAGAGGCTACTAAGGTTATGGTTGATTCAATTTCAAATAAATGGGTATCTACTGAAAATGAAATTTTTGAAATAAAGGGGGAAAAAATTGGTTCTTATACATATGAGTCAGAATTAGATGAAGAAAGCAATTTAATTTCATTTTCAAAAGTAGAAAATTGTTCTGGTGTTTGTGGTGTTTTTAATAATTTTCTTAGAATTGATATTTCTAAAGAAAATTCAGGTAGTGTTTGGTATTATGAGACTATTAAAGATTCTGGTAATCTTTGGTTTACAAATGTTGATAATTCTAATGGTTGGGTTGTTGATGCGAGAGTTAGAATAGCTAATGATTTGGATGCATCTTCAGAATCAAGTGGTTTAATCATTAATGATGGAAAACGTGAAGAGACATTATATATATTTGAAAATAAAATAAGGCTTGATAAGTCTAATATTGTGGCGTTTTACGATTTTAATTCTTCCTTTGTTGATATTAGAATAACTGGAAAAAATGATGATATATTAATTTATGTTAAGAAAAGTGGGACTTGGGAATTATTGATAGATGGTAGTGGCGCTTTTATAGAAGAGGCACAACTATATGCTGATTCTGGTTCTCATTCTTCTGGTCCTTTATATGGTCATAGGGCATATTCAGTTTGGCATGCTAATAAGTTTGGAAGTTGGCAAATCTATCTTAGTGAATATAATGGAAGCACTTGGAGTCCAGATAAACAATTAACTTTTGATGATGGCAATTGTTCTAATCCATCATTGTTTGTTGATTCTTCTAATGTTGCTCATATTGTTTATCAAGATAATCAATTTGGAAACAATGAGATAGTTTATGTAAAATATAATGGTTATGGAATTTATGAAAAGACACGTATTACTGATTCTGTTGGTGATTCAATAAGACCAAAGATAGTTGTTGATTCTTCAAAAAATGTATATTTAGCTTGGTTAGATAATAGATCAGGAAATTATCATGTGTACACCGCAAGATATTCTTATGAGGAAAATAAATGGTACAGTAGTCATCATGACGAGTCGGATGTAAAAATTTCTGGGTTTGGGAGTGCTTATAATGCTACAACATTATCAATGTCTACAAATGGAACAAAAATTGCTCTTGTTTGGGGAGATGATAGAAATACTACTGGAAATATATATTTTTCATATTATGGTACAAGAGGTTGGGTAAAAGAAAAATTGGCATCTAATTCTTCATATGGGGCAATTAATCCAGATATCGCAATAAATAATGATGATGAATATCATATTGTGTGGCAAGATTTACGTTATGGTAATGATCAAATATATTATGTAAAATATACTAGTTCTTTTCTTACTCCTGTTCGTATATCTAATACTTCTGGTTTTTCTAAGTATCCTACTATTTCTATATTTAATGATACAGATGAAGATATAAATATATTGTGGTTAGAAGAGGAATCCGAAAATAATACAATTAGAATGAAAAGAACTGTGGGCGGATCTTTTAGGACTTCTGATGATGTTTTTCAAACAGCATCTTTTAATAATATTTTTTCAATTAATACAATTGTATTCCCGTCCAAAAAAGAATTGCAGATAGAATTTACTTCCAAAAATGCAGAAGGCTATAGGACTGTATATTCTGTTGATCTTTATGTTCCGAAAGAAGATGCTGATATGTCAACCGATATATCTTCTAGTGTTGTAGCTATTTCTAATAGCAAAAATACAAAAGCCATATCATTTGGAAATATTTCATCTTCTAGTTTGGCAACATCTGAATGGTATTTTATCAAATATTATACTGAATCTTCAGTTGCACCAATTAGGATTACATCTTGGCTTTTTGATGAGATTTTAGATTTTTATGTTGATAGTGAGAGAAATTTATATACAATAGATAATAGTGGGTTGCAAATATATTCAATGATTTTAAGTGGGAATTCTCTTGTTAAAAACGAGCATATGACAAATGCTTCGATTTCAGCACCGCCAGATTTGAAAATTGTTTTTGTAAATAGTCAGGGTAATATTTTTGTTGCTTCAGACACAGAATTATATTATCATTATCATCTTTCTTCTCCATTAGTTGATACCGATAACGAGTGGATGGCAATAGATTTGCAGTATTCTTTGGGAAATATTATTAGTATAAATGAAGATACTGAGGATGGAAAAATTTGGATCGGTTTTGAAGATGGTGCGGTCGCATTTACTAATTCAGGTGTGTTTGTAAATAATACTATCTCCACGTCAAATTCTACAGAATTCGCTTCCGGTTATAAGGTTAATGATTTTTCATTTTCTGAACAATATGTTTGGATGGCTACTGATGGAGGAATTGTAAAAATTAATAGACAGAATAATTCTGAGACTGTTTTTGATGTAGATGATGGTCTTATGGATCAAGAGATCAATGTTATTTGTCATGAATCTGATAATGTTGTTTGGGTTGTTGGAAGTCGCGGTTTGGTGAAAGTTTCAGGAGAGACGGTAACAATATATAGAAATAAACTTTCTTCAAATTATATTAATGCTTTTGATATGGATGAGGATAATTTTCTATGGTTAGCTAATAATATTGGTGTAGAATTTTTTAATACCGTATTAGATACTACTTATCTTATAGATGAGGAAGATGGTTTGGTATCTAATTCTACTTTAACTAATTATAAGGCATATAAGGTTATTACAGATGATGATTTCGATAGAGATTTTTATCATATTGTTAAAGTTAATGGCGTTTATAAAGATTCATCTCTTTATTATTTTGACGATGTTAATAAATTAATTATTTTTGATGTTGAACAGACAAGTTCTAGTATTGTTCAACTTATTTATTTTCAATATGTAAGGCCATTGTTTGATTTATCTGATTCTTCATTATTATTGGAAATTTCAACGTCAGGTGCCAGGAGGTTAACTGGTCTTGCATATGGTGATTCAAATAGTCAAATATTGGCTTCTTTTATTGTTGATGGCGATTCTTATGTTTATAAGTTTTCTGGGTCAGATTCATTAGAAGAAGGATATCCTTTTGGTACGATTATTTATGATAAAACTCCTCCTTTAGGTACGATAGATATTGTAGATCAGATAAGTGCAAATCAAGTTGTGTTAGCAATTTCTGCAACAGATAATGTTTCAGGCGTTGAGAACATGATTGTATCAAAATATTCTAATTTTACTACTGATGGCAGCACTCTTATTTCTCCGATTCCATTTTCTGAATCTATGAATTATGATTTAGGTTACACTGTTGGTGCTGGAGTGAAGAGCCATGATTTTTCATCAACTACTGGTTCTGTGCTTCATATTTTTGAAAGATCGTCTGGAAATGAATTGCAGATAGATTTACTCGCCGGATCATCTAATACTGCACAAATTTATAAATTTGATAAAACAGAGCGAGAATGGAATAATGTTGAAAATCTGGCGGCAGATCAGATTTTATGTATGGCCACATACTTAGGTAAAGTATATGTGGGAACTGGCGATTTTGGAAAAATATTTGTGTCTTCAGATGGTGATGATTATTCTTTATTGACACAATTAACAGATTCTTATGTTTATAGTTTATTTTCTGGCTCAGATGATAAGCTTTATATAGGAACCGGAACGAGCGGAAAATTTTATTCTTATAACGGAAGTACAATTACTCTTCTTTTTGATTTTAATGAAACTGGTATTTATGATATCTGTGAGTTTTCTGGGTTTATTTATATGGCGACTGGAGAAAAAGGAAGAATTTATCGTTATAATATGGCCAATGGTTCTGTGGAAATTGTTTTTGATGATTCGGATACCAGAATGTTATCTATAGGAGTTGGGAAAGATTATGGATCTAATTCAGACACGGTTTATGTTGGTACTAATCCAAATGGTAAAATTCTTAGATTGATTTCTTCAAGAGATTTTTTCGTGAAATCTTTTGAATCAGTTTATACAAATTGCTACTCAATAAAACAATTTTCTAATAGCACGGATGGCTCTACTAATGATTTATATGCATGTGTTGATTATAGATTGTTAAAATTAGGAAATAATTCTTGGTCGGTCGTTTACATAGATGCTGACAATGATGATATTAAGGATGTTGCTTTATTTAATAATGAAATTTTTATAATATCGGAAGGAAGCATAAAGGCGCTATCTTTGAATGTTGATAAATATGTTTATATTAAATTCATAGATTATGCGGGTAATGAGACTGTTCTGTATAACGATGACGGCGATTTAAAGCCGAGAACAGATACAGAAAGGCTGTATGATATATTGACTGCCGATGACATCTCTGGATTTTCTCTTAAAAATCGTATACTGGTTGTTGATGATAATTCTTATGTAACTAAGACTGTTGTTGGAAATCGTCCATTTTTGAGTGCAGGAAAAATAGATGAGGAAACTGCCGTCTATGTTTCTGAAATATTTAATGGTACAAATAATTTGATTTCGTGGGATACTATTACATATAGTGGAAGCATTCCTACAAATACTTCTATTACAATTCAAATCAGGAGTTCTGAAATTGAGTCCGCAATAGATAGCGAGGATTGGTCAGATGCGATATCTTCAGGACAGAGTATTAATGGTATGTCTGGGCAATATATTCAATTTAGAGCAATTTTATCTAGCACTATTAGAGGAATAACTCCAGTATTAAATAATGTTACAATAACATCGAAGTCTACTTTTGCCGTACATTATTTTACTACTAATTTTGTATTAACTTCAAATCTGAAGTCTGGTATTCTTACTGCCAATACAGTCGTTCCAACGGGAACAGAAATTATTTTTGGTGTTACTAGTAGCACAAGCACAGATTGGAATGATTATCAAGTTATTGAACCAAACAAGGTTTTTTATACTGATAGTGAGAATTCAGAAAGTAACATCAAGGTCGGTGTAAAATTTCTTTCTTCAACTCAAGATGTTGCAGAACTACATGAGTTTGGGATTATGTTTACAACCGAAAGCGGCGAATTAATAAAACTTAACCTGAATTAGAGTCAATTATGATTAGAACACCTCACTTTAAATTCCCATATTTTCAAGACGGAGAACTTTTTTCATCTACGTTGGATGAAGAGAGGGCCATGGCTTTTGATCTTCTTATGAAGGCTATGTCTGAGGTTGTGGAAGATGGTATTATAGATGGGTGGGATATCACTGAAGTTAGTGGTTTAAATATCAATGTATCAGCAGGAAAAGGTTTTATATCTGGATTTTATGGTGTTACTCAGAATAATACAGTTAAAACATTGTCTGACGATTCTACTAATTATATTTTTGCTACAAGAAATTCAAATATTACCGATTCAATAAGTGCTTCTTCAAATAAAGTTGAAGTTAGTTTTGTTGATTCAGATTCTCCTAGTGCTCCTTCTTCTTTGCAAGTCGATTCTGTTGGTGAAAGAACTATTACGCTTTTGTGGACAAAAAATTCAGATTCTGATATAGATTACTATAAAGTTTATAGAAAACTTTCTGTTGACATGTCTTATACTTTTGTTGTTGATGTGGATCATCTTTCTAATGATGGAAATTCTGATGTTACATATCAGGATACGAGTTTAGAGCCAGATACGGAATATGATTATCAAGTTTCTGCCGTAGATTTATCTGGTAATGAAAGTGGATTTTCGTTAGTAAGTGGAGAGACTGATTTGGATGTTACTCCTGCGTCAGAAGTTACAAATATTAGAGTCGCTGTTGCTAATGAGTCGGTAAGTTTCACATGGAATCCAAGTACAAGTGATGATTTAGATTCTTATATTGTTACATTGAGTGAATTGACATCACAGGGCGTTGTTACAAATACTATAACTGTAAATGTGGCACAAAATCTTTATTATTTTAACAATTCTCTTAAAAACAATGTCGGCTATCGTGCAATTATAAAGACTTTAGATGATTTTGGAAATATTTCTGATGGAATAGTTAAAGATTTTACTCCAAGAACAATAAATGCTCCAGAGGAAGTTGGATCTTTTGGTTATACGGTCTCTAATGTTAGATCTCCGGAACCTGTTACTCCTCAATTGGTTTTTTCATGGACCGCTTCGGCTTCAACTGATGTTTCTCATTACAATTTATATATTTATGATGAGGGGGTTAGAAGTGAAACTATATTGGTTGGAAATAATTTAAGCAAAACAATGATTTCTTATCCTGCTAGAGATGGACAGGTTATTGTGTCAAAGATATTTGAAGATTCAAAAAATTATGAGGTAAAACTTACTGTTGTTGATTCTAATTCTAATGAGAGTGAAGGTATTTTCATCAAAATAGTTATACCAGATTATTCGCCACCTTCAGAAGTAAAAAATATACAGAGTGAAGTTGGGGATGCTTATGTCTCTATTTCATGGGACGCAGTTGATGAAAAAGATTTCTCTAATTATTCTTTAAATTATTGGGATACTGCAACTGAATCAACATTTAGTGAAACAATTTCATATGCTTCTTTTTCTGGTAGTACTTTTACTCTTTCTAATCCGGTTGTTGGTACATATCCGGTTGGAAGCTGGATAGAACTTACTTCTAGTCCGTCTAGTGGTGGTCAGTCTGTAAAACTTCTTTTAGTTTCTGCTGCAAATCCATCTGATATGACTTTAGTTTGTGACTATATTCCAACATATTATGATCAAACCAGTTCTATTAAAATAACAAATCCACCTACGGCAGTAACATTTTCTCAGAGAGAATACTATAGAGTTACAGGATTAACAAATAGTCTAACATATAAATTTATACTTAGAACAGTGGATGAAGATGCAAATATAAGTGACGGCATTATTGTAACAGCTACTCCGGTAGCTTCTGTTTTTGATATTGAGAGTCCATTAGTAGTAAGTGCTAAAGGAAAAGATTCAGAAATAAAATTAAGTTGGTCAAGATCAGAAAATATTGAAGGATATAAGGTTTACCGTGCGGGGCCTCTTGATATTTATACGTCAGAAGCTCTTCTTTCTGACTTTTCTTTATTAGCAACTGTTGTTGGTCAAAATATTACTGATATTTATGATATTGGTTTAACTAATGATTATAGATATTCATATATAGTTACATCCTATCTTGGTGCTACTGAGAGTACTTTTGAACTTGAAGATCAAGTTATAGAAAAGCCGGTTGACATGTTGAATTCTGAGCCTCCAGAAAACTTGGCTGCTATTATTAGTTCTGGACAAGTTGATCTTTCCTGGGATCCTCCTTCTGATATTACTGGGATAGAAGGATGGAATATTTATAGGGGTTCTCAAAAATATGGTAGTTATGAATTGATAGGATCTGTTCCTTTTACTACTTTAGCTTATACTGATGATGGACTTATTAATGGTGAAACTTATTTTTACATAGTTCGTTCGTTTTCTAATACTGTTGATATTAACACATCAATATCATCTACAGTTCCTTCTTTATCTATTCTTATTGGTCAGGTTGTTACGCAATTAGGTTCGATAGCATCAATAACTCCTGAACGTACAATTATTGCAAATTTAGAAAATGCGATACAGACCATTACTGAAAGTTTTCTTATTAATCACAAGCATTCAGCAGAAGTTGAAGAGGAATTTTCTGAAACGAGAAATGAAGCTCTAAAGATTAATCTTTCAGCAGAGGATGATATTACTGTTTTTGAAACAAATGATTATCAGAATTATGTTTCACAAAGAGATCTTGAGGATATAGCTTCTTATGTTGTTTATATAAATGATCAAGTCCCAAATTTACTTTATGAAGTTGATTTTGATAGTAACAGTATAGTTTTTGAAACAGCGCTTTATTCTGAGGCTGGTGGTTCTCCATATAGTGAGCCACCAATTGTTCGTCTTCAATTTATTAATTTAAAAGAAATATCTGGTCAATTACATTCTAGATTTATTGATGATTTAAGCGCCATGCAAATTGTTTCAGGCATTCTTCCTAAAACTATTCTCCCTCAAATATCTCATAGTGGAAGAATAAAAGAAATGGCATCGGTTCGTTCTTATTTGTTATTAGGAAATGATAATATTTATTATGATTTAAATAATATTACTTATGTAGTTAATGATGAAAATGTAAAAATAGAGTTTGGAACTCCAACTGTTTTTTATGATTTTTTTGAATCTAATAGCAATTTGTATGGGGCATCTAATAAAGGAATATTAAAGAGTGAAGATGGAGGAATTATTTGGGATGCATTAGTCGTACCAGACGATCTTATTAGAAAATTCTATGCCAAACAGATTAACGATGATATTATTTATTTTGGTATAGGAAGACGAAAAGTTTATTCTACTAAAGACGGTGAAAATTGGTTTGCAATGAGGGGCCTTGAGGCAGTTGGAATTATTCATGATTTGGCAGAAGATGCAAGCGGGAATATTTATTTAGCTACTGATACTGGTGTTTATGTATATAATATAGAATTTGCTTCTAGATATACTTTTTCTTCTGCTGCGATTATTGAATTTGAAAGTACGACTAGTGAAATTATTTCATTAATAAGTCTTGGAGGTAGCGATATTCTGGCTACAACTTCGGATGGTGTTTTCTGTACTTCTAATCTTGGAGTAACATGGAGTCAATATTCCTCAGTTGGCCCACTTTATAATTTGAGGCGTTTTAATTCGACTAGAATATTATCTGTTAATGAAGAAGGATATATTAACTATACTGATGACGATGGAATTAATTGGTCAACTATGGATGATTTTTCAATAATTGATAGGGATGATGTTTTTGAGATGGTAAGTGGAAGACTTTTTTTCACTACAACTGAAGGAGTTTTTTATACCGATAATTTGTCAGATGTTTATGAAATAAACGGTGAATTTAAAAGAAAAATAACAAAAAGTCAGGTTAGAGGATTTTATGGGACTTCTAAAACAAATGTGATAATTGCTTTTGATAATAAAGTTTATAAATGGAAGGACGGCAAAATAACTCTTTGGTCTGAATTTATTGGGGTGATACCTTCAGTTTTTGTAGATGATGTTCTTCTTGTAAATGGATATTATTATAATGTTGTTAAAAATGATTTATATTTTGAATGGAAAAGGACTTATGATGAGGTTGCTACAATTGCAACATCTTATGATGAATATTTGCTTCCTGGTGGAGGATGGCAAGATATAGATTCTTCTGATGTAAATATTTCTGCTTATGTTAATAAAAATTATCTTGGTTCAATAAATTCTTCTGATTTAGAAGAGGATTACATAGATAGAAATGATGAAACCGAAGAAATTTTGAATAAAAGATATGAGTTTGCTTATGAAGATCAGAGAAAATTAATTGTATATTCAGTTGATGGTAAGGTTTATATAACCGGACCAGATCTTACAAAATTTGATGAAATTCAAATAAGTATTGAAAATGTTACCTTCACAGATGAGGGTTCTAATACTCATAATGAAATTGATGACGCCCTTAGCAAAAGAGATGTTGGATTGCCTTTTGGATTAGGTAATAGTTATCTTGATAATTTGTTACAAATGGGTCTTCATGCAGAACATAATTTTATTGAATCAATAGATACAAATACCCAATATCCTTACGCATCTACAAGACAAATTAGATCTTTTAATAGTGAATTGATTAATTCTGATCATTTTATATTTGGTAAAAAATTCTATGATTGTTTTAATTCTACGATAGATTATGTTGATGTAGCAAATAATAAAACCTTAGATCTAAGTTCGTTTGTTATAAATGATTTTTATGAAATTAACCGTGAAACTTGGGTTGCAACTGACAAAAATATTTTTGCGTTATCGTCAGATAGACTTTCTGTTGATAGAGAAATTAAGCCTTATTCATCTTCGGATCTTGATATCACATCAATTGCCGCTATTGGTGATTCGGTATATGTTGTTGGTTCAGATGATATTTATGTAAGCGATGATTGGGGAATTAGTTGGACAAAAAATGATGGATTTGGTCTTCCACGAGATGTTTATCAAATAAATAGTGTTTTTAATATATTAGTTGTTGGTGGTTCGGACGGTATTTACTATACCACAAAAGATTCGAGCACTTGGACAAAAGCTAATTTTTATAATACAAATGCAGAGGTGGTCGTGATTTCGAAACAGGTTTCTTCTCTAGTTGTTCCAGGAATGGCCTATTGTCTGATTGATAATGTGATTTATAAGAGTTTTAATGGAATTAATTGGAAAGAGGTTTATTCTTTTGATTCTTTATCAATAACAGGATTGGTTGTAGATAGAATATTTTATTATAATAATAATATGTTTGCGCTGACAAACAAAGGGTTATATAACGATATTGGTTCTTTAAATAATACTGTATCTAACGTCTTTTTTGAGTTAATGGAAATAGATTCGACTGATAGTGTTATATCAACCAAAGATCTTTCTTATTCTGGAGCAACTATTTTAGTTTTGGCTGAAAAGAATACTTTATATAAGAGCATTGATTCTGCAACTACATGGACAAAACAAACAATTTCTGCTGTAGATTTTTCTGATCATTGTCATATTTGGAATAGAATTAAAATAACGGACGCTTTTATTTCAAAAATGAATACTATTGGAGTCCCTACTGCTATTACAAATCAATTAAGTGTAATAAAGGATATTGTTTATTCAAATGAAACTAGTTTGCGCTCTGCTTTACAGGGAATTTATACAACTTTAGAATATAATAATTATGGTGATTCAATAATTATTTATTCTACTGGGCCATATGGCGACACAGAATTGCTTTCTTCTTTAGAAGATGTTTATGTTAGACAAGATGATCTTTCTTTTGATTATGGTTTTACTGTTGCAATGGCTGATAGAGTATATCAAGATAATTTAAAGCAACCAATTATTGTAAATTCAACTTTTGATAAAGTTTCTGTTTATTTGTCGCCAATAAAATTTACAGGGACAGATTATTCTGTAACTTTGACTTTGTATGGTGCCGACGTACTAAATAATATTATTAGCGGCCCATTATCCACAGATGTCAAATCTGTTTCTCAACTTTATGGAAATGGTTGGGTAAATTTTAGAATTTATTATGGAGGTGGATATGAAAGAATTGTTTTAGTTATGACACATAATTCTGGTGACAATAATAATTGTGTCAAATGGAATTATTCAACATCTTCTTCTTGTCTTGGTGCCATCAATGATTCTGGAGAACAGACATATACATATAATTATATTCTTTGGCGTTTTGAAGATGCCGCCGATACAACTAATTTAAGATTATCTTCTGATCCTGCTGATAGTTTGACGAATAGTCCAGATATTGGTACCGGAGATTTTTATCAAACAGAATATGACGGTGAAAAAGTTAATTTATCTTTGGGTTCAAGAGTGCTTTCTTTTTTGGTTGATCAAAGTGGTAGCCAGATATGGAATGATTATTATGGTTCTCGTTTTGATTTAATTCGTCAATTTGCTACTGATTTAAATAATATTTATCCTGGTAATTTGTATTATGCTTTGGCTTCCTATGGAAGTTTAATTATTGATACATTAGGAATAGAAATTGTAGAAGATAGTGATGATAATATTCTTGGTGGAGATTATAGAATTGTAAGAAAAACAGATACTTATCCTACGACTCCTATAGATGGTTCTATTATTGCAAATACTAGTTTGACTGTAGCTAATGATGATACAGTGGTTAATGGACAAACTTATTATTATTCAATTTTTAATATGCGCAGTGACACTATTTATTCAACCCCTAAAAATGTTTCAATTACAGTTCATAACAGAAGTAATCCTTTGCCTATTACTGGTTTAACATTAGAAGAAGTAGTTGTAAAAGAAACTATTGGAACGCCTCCTGCGGAAGTAGATACTGGAAAAAGACAGGTTGTAATATCTTTTAGAACAATACAAGACTATACATCATTTTACAATGCAGTTAGAATAGTGAGAAAAGAATGCTATTATGATGAAGAACTTATTGATAATTCTCTTTCATCTGCTCCTTTAAATGATAGTAGTGCTAATGTTATAGAAGATGATAAAATAGATAATCCTTATGACGGCACGGTTGTATATGAGGGTGTGATAAATAGTGGTGAAAATATTATAATAGATGATTTTATAGGAACTGATGAGCCAAATAATGGTGTAAAATATTATTACGCAATTTATACTAAGAATGCAGTTGGAAATTATTGTCTTCCACAAAATGCTTTGCAATCAAGTATTAGAATTTCTTCTGTTTGGAGGGCATGGATGTATGACCCAACATATATCGTTTCTCAGATTCCTTCTGAATTTCTTGTTTCTCCTTCGGATGTAGAAGATTTTACTATTGAAGTGGGTAATACTCAAAATAGAATATCTTGGACAATGCCTTCTTTAGATACTGCTATTGGAGTTCTTATCTATGCAGATGACAATTCTACTCCTGATGTTGACCCTTTAAAAGTTGCTCATTATGATGCGGTTGGATCTTCTAGTGGGATATCTTCTGATGATGATACGTCTGGTACTGGAAATAGTTTTAAACCAGGAAAATTAATTTATCAAGGAACTGATTCTTTCTTTGTCCATAGAGAACTTGAAAATAATAGAAAATATTATTATAGGCTATATACTTTTGATAGAGTTAGGACAATATCATCAGGTGATACAAAAGGCGAGGCCATTCCTTTGGCTACTGTTACTGATGATTTTGAGCCCCCAGAAGCAAAAAACTTCTATGCTGAGATATTCAATGATGAAAAAATTATTCTTAGATGGCAAAGAGATAATTATTACAAAATAAATACTAATTATTTTAATGATACTGTCGTCGTAAGAAGTTTTGCTTATGATGAGGTCGGTTCCCCTATTGAAGAGATAGATAATTTTGATTTTAATGTTGTTAATGCTAATTTTATATCTAAAGTCCCTTTGGAATTTGATGGTGGTGGTGATGCTTCTGTTTCTGTAATGACAAAATCTGATTATATAGTTGCGGTTGATAAAACAAGTTACGATGGAGAAATTAGGGCCTCTTTTAGATTAATTAATGCTATTAATCCAGCAATTATTTCTCAATATTTATCTGCTGATTTCACAACAAATACAGAATATAAAATATATGATGCCGAAGTACTGTCTCAAGAGGAAGAAGATACTGAACGTACAGCAGCAGAATCATTTGTTGACAATACATTATTTGAAGAGGGATTGGTTGATGCCGAATCTGATAATGCATTGGAATTTAAATTAGAGTCAGAACAAATATCTTTTTCTTTAATTAATCCTTTAACACTTTCTATTGCTAATAAATATCCATCAACTCAAAAGGTTGCTCAGAAAGAAACGCAAACCGATGTTTTTGGAGATTCTAAAGAAGTTGTAGTTTATTATGATGGGGTTTATGCAAGGTCAGGAATGTCCTATTATGGAGATGTTTCAGTATCTTTTGAGGGTGAATCTCTTGATGATAATGATGTTGTAAATATAACCGCAGAAGTTTATGAATTAAGTCATAAAATAGCGCAGCCAGGCGGTGGATTTAAACGAGTATGGAAGCAAACTCCAAGTGAAATATTTTCTTTGGAAAGTAAGATTATAGAGCTTACTTCGGAGAGCGATGTTGATTATGCGGAGTCATCTTCAATTAATTTGGGGTTAAATAATATTATCTCAAAAAGTATTGGAACGTTTAGATTATTGCCTCCTGAACAACCGGCGGAATTGAATATTTTAGTTACGGCTAAAATTAATGAATATACTGGAAGGGCAGAACATATTTTATTAATTAAAACTATGTTAAATGTTGATTTAGACGCCACTGCTCCAATAGCTGATGGCAGAGATATTGCAGAACAATTTGTAGATGTTTATGTTGGTCCTCCTAAGTATGATTTACAATCTAAAATATCAAGAACCCCTGTACCTGATGGGACATTAGTAAAGTGGGAATTAGAAAAAGGCAGGTTTGGACAGGATAGACCTTTTTATTCAAGCGAATCTGTTGCCTTACAGGATGGCGTCTATTCCGTTGTTAGAAATGGTATTGCTAGAAACGTTTTCTTTGGTCCTGCTTCTGATGTTAAGAAACATTATGTTACAACTGATGACGGTGTTGAAGAGGTTGGAGAAGAATATACAATTAAAGCGTCAAGCATATATGATGGGATGTTTGGAAGTGGAGAGGAAGAAGTAGAAATATTGCCCATTGATACTACTGGTTCATCTTATCGTTTTTATATGACAAATGGATATGATATGGCCGGTCATGTTATATACGCTGATGGCGCTACGTCTAGTACTATTAATATTCATGCTGATGCTGTTGCAACTGGAGGTGACGGAGGACAGACTTTTTATGATTGTTTAGACATTAATGATATGCCATATATACCTTTACTTGAGGGACAAAAAATAGAATTACAAAATCCAAGTTTTGGTAATATTAGTGAAGATGAATCGGATATTTACTATACATATAATGGAACACAATATACTGTTGCCGAAGATATGCCTATTTCTATATTGTCAGGACAATCTGAATTTTCGGTTAGTGTAAATGCTTTTGTTGGACCTCCGCCAGAAAAAGAACCAGATCCGCCTACTGAACCTCAATTCTCTGCATGTTATTTTTATGGGTTGGTCCCTGTGGAAAGTGATTATCCTCCAGTTGTATCATTTTCCGCTCAAACAAAAATGATATATGGAGGACAATCAATAGCCATGATTGGGGGTGGAAGTAGAACTAAAGGAATACCTCCTGTTATATTGGTACTCAAAGAACCTCTTAGAATCGCATTTCAAAAAATGATGTCAAGGAGTAACATAGTTATTAATCCACCGAATGATGGATTGAATTCTACAGATGTTTATTTTGAAGCAAGTTTCTCCGGTAATCCATTGCCTGATGGAAGTCCGATTACATTTGAATTTGTTTTTTATAAAGACGACGACGAAGAATTAACCACAAATCAAATTGATGCTATGTCAGAGAAGGACAGACGAGCTTTTTATGCTGGTTTTGGATCTTATGAAGAATTTATTGCAGAAATAAATCTCGATTCATATTCAGGTATTACATCTACAGTAAATGGAAAAAGTGTAGTTGTATGTACATTAAATCCAACAAGAATAAAAAATAATGCTACAGTTGTTTTAAGAGCCACTACTACATATGATAAATTAGGCACTGTAGAGAGAGAAATGTATGCGGATGTCTCTCTTAAATTTGTCGGCACTGAGGAAGAGGATGGCGGCACTTCTGTATATTTAAAAAAGGTAGAGCGTTATGATCCTGTTGGAGACGATTGGACAGAAATTGATTCACTAAATGTCGGCAGGGTTGGGTCTGTTTGTGTATACGACTCTACGACTGAAAAAACTTTTGCTATAGGCGGTCTTACTGAGTCTGGTATTTCTGTGACTGGTGAAGTTTTTGAATATGCGAGACCGGATAAATCTGGGGTAAGTGGCGTATTTGGAACTTGGTCATATATAGCTGAAATGACATATGGAAGAGTGTTCGCACAATCTGCAATTTATAACGATAAAATATATGTATTAGGAGGCTTTGGATATAATCCATTTAGTGGCGAATCTGGAGCAAATTCAAATGTTCTTTGCGAAGTATATGATATTACTGCTAATACGTGGACGGTTCTTTCTGATATGCCTCATCCTGTTTCTCATGGAACTGCTGAAATTATTGGAAGTAATATTTATGTTTTTAGTGGGATAGCTTCTATGAAGGAAAGCGGTTCTGGACATACTTTTGAGACATTCAATAATTATTTAATGAAATACAATATAACTACCAACACGTGGACTACTATTGATGAGCTTAATTCTGTAAATAATTCTTTAATGAGAATTTCCCCAGTATCTTATGTTAAGTCTGGTTATATATATGTGCTAAATGGAATAAAAACAGAATTTGATCCAAAATCTTCTGACGATGCTGAATTTATTAATACTTTAATTAAAATAGATGTTTCAGATGAAAATAATATAACATATACTGATACTTCTTATATAAATTCTCCTATACAGAGATTTAGAGCCGGAGCATATGCGCTGTTTGGAAATAAATTTTATATTGTTGGCGGAAGTGGAATTAAACAATATGTAGATGGTTCTGTAACTAGAGAATTTAGTGGAAATACTTTGAGAGCACTGGAGATATTGGATACTACAACTAATACATGGACAACTTATCGTAATCTTTCTAAAATGACGTATGAAAGACATTCACTTGGGTCTACTGATGATGCGGAATTTTTCTATGCTATAGGTGGTGCTGGAAGTGGATATGAACCAGGTAAAATGTTTATCGAAATAGATTTAGATCCAAATCCAATGAGAGCAGATGGTAGAACTCAGTCTTCTGCTTCTATTTCTTTAAAAGATTCAACAGGTGAATTTCCTGAAGATGGTATAAAAGTTCTTGTTAGAGGTTATATTTTAATACAAATTCCTCTTAGTGGTGATTCTGTTAGCACTTCAGAATCATCTGATGCTATTATTACTTCTGGTTCTGTTAGTGATATGGCTAATAGGGTTTCTATTTATCCTGTTCTTTTTTCTAATTTAACGCTTTATACAGAAGATGGGGCATGTGGAACTATTATTCTTGAAAGAAGTGAAGATGTATTGGTTGCTCTCAGAGATCTTGTTCAATATATTGATGGGGACGATACGATTATAGGAATAATTTATGATGAAGAGACAAAAAAGGTCATAGTTCCTAAAAAAGAAACTTTGGAAATTAAATTAGGTGAAAGTAGGGATCTTTATCAAATCATTGTTGAAGCTACTATTGAAGATGATTATTATTATGGAAGAACTAATACAGAAAAAACTCTTGGAAACAATATGAGTGGATATATGCAAAATGGTGAGACTGGATTATTACCAGGAAAAATAAGAGATTCAGAAACAGGACAAATAATTGATGATCCAGATTATGAAGATTTTTCTGATAGTAAATCTCTTACATCACCAGAAGAACAAGAACAAGGTGAGAGTCCTACATTAGAGGTATATAGTGATATCGTTTGGATTCCCTACGTAAATACAAGTTATGATATTATGAATTTTTCTCAATTTACAGATGAACTTGATTTATTGGAGCAAGCAATACCTTTTGGAGGAAGTCCTCATTGGGATGCAATAATAGATTTCTCACAAAACACATTAAAGAAAGATGAAATTCTTTCGATAGAAAAATTTATTCTTGATGTTTCTGACAATGAAGAGAATCTTTCAAAGAATTTGTTGGATGATGCTATTGATCAAGTTCATTTGATTGATGGATATCAAAAAGTTCCAGTATTTACTAATTCATTTGTAACATCATTTCCTCCGTCATTGTCCGCTAGAAAAGGACAGTCTAATACCGTTGATCTTGAGAAATTATCTGGAAATACTTTTGGTCTTAGTCATACTATTCTTAATGATTCATATATTGATCCAATAATTAAAAAAATTAAAATAGGTTCGGTTGGTGCCATGGGTCGTGGAACCTATACACAAATTGTTGATTTTGGACAACAAATTTATATTATTAGTCTTAAAGCTTTGTTTGAACTTTATTCATATACTAATGGATGGGTAGAGATATATTATAGTTCAGATGGTTATAACTATACTTCGGCTGGAGTTATTTATGAAGCTGATGTTATAGAAAATGTTAATGTTAGTGGAAGATACATAAAATTTGTTATTACTCTTTCTTCTGAGTTTGGAAATGCATCTTTGTCTATACCTGTTCCTCCTCCTGCATTTTTAGGTATTGAGTTTACTTATTCTGAACCAAAAACACAGTATATTTTTACGTATTCTTATGACATTGCTTCATATATTAGAGAAATTTACATGACAATGAATGGAACCATTCCTACAACTTCAGATGTACAACTTGGATTAACATTAAGTAATTCTACGAGTTGGGATGATTATCAGAGGAGCGCGCAGCCTTCTGTTTCAGAAAATGGAAGAATTACAGTAGTTAATAGTACTATGAATCTTGTTAATCTTGTTAGTCCTTCTTCTGGAGGGAAGACACCGTTGACATATAAAACTTATGAAGAAATTATGCAAGAATTCAAAGAAGAAAAGCAGGATATATATGGTAAGGTTGTTGATGAGGTTATAATAATTGAGTACAAAACGGCAACTGATGACGGGAGTTCTAAAATTGTTTTTTCAGATTCTACTAGTATTACTATAGATGAGGCTCCTGATTTTAGTAATGCTATAGATTTTTCAACTATTGAGGGTTCTAATCCAACTAAATTGTCTACTAGTGGAACTATTTTGAATTATGATTTTATTTATTCAATAGATGGATATATGTTTGAATCTAAATATGGTAGATGGCAGCCTGATTCTGCTGTTAATGTTTATAGAAATGGTATATTGGTAGATCCTACTGAATATGTTCTTTTGAGAGAAAATGGTTTTGTTAAATTTTTTGAAAGACAAAGATTAACTGGTAATTATGCTATTGAGGTGTCTTTAAATCCTAAATATAGAATTGGATTGGCGGTAACAAACAGAGATAGCACAAACTATGCTATTTTAGATGAATTTGCTTATATTTATAATACTAACTTTGTTAAAACAAAAGATTATAATAATTCTATTCCTACAGTAACAGATCTTTATATAACTCCATTAAGCGCAATGAAAAATAGCACGTTTACTGTGAATTATACTTATATTGATGGAAACAATGATATAGAAAGAAATTCAGAAATTCAATGGTATATTAATGGAGGAATTATACCTGAATTAAAGAATAAGTCATCTTGGTCAGCATCTGATCTTATTAAGGATGTATTGAAAGATGGTGATAGGATTTTCTTTACTGTTAGACCAAGTGATGGTAAAGTTTTTGGATCTTTAATTGCTTCTCAAACAACCTATATTGGTGATACTCCACCAACAATATCGGGATTAGGTCTAATATATATACGTGATGATGTGGTATCTTCTACTCCTAACAGTGATGCTAATATAATTGTACAATATACTTATTCAGATTCTCAGGGTCGCGCAGAGTCAGGAACATCAATTGAATGGTTTATTAATGGTGTGGCTCTTGTATATGATGTTGATGAGCCAACTATTTTACTTAATGGAACTACTGATTCAAATGACGAATTAGTTATAGCTGTTGGGAATGTTATTAAAGCAAGAATAATTCCTTCGAATGGTATAATAGAAGGAGAAGTATATGAAACTGAAGAAATAACAATATTGAATTCTGCTCCAAGTTTGCTGGGTGTGTCTTTAACTCCTGCGGCTCCAAGTAGTAATTCAGTTATTACGGTTAGTTATACTTATGTAGATCGTGATGATGATGAAGATCAGACTGAAATAAGGTGGTATAAAAATGGAGAATTGATTAGTGCGCTAAATGATTCAAAACAAGTTAATGCATCTTTTTTAACTACTGGAGATTCATGGTATGCCGATCTTACACCTTATGATGGAGAGGATAGAGGAATAGTTGTTAGAATTTCAACTTTAACAATATCATAGGAGTTAAAATGATAAGAAGAGTTATTTGGAAATTAGGTGATAGTTCTCCAGATTGGGCACCTTTGGAGCTTAATATTTCTGGTACCGGCACTATGCAAATTACAACTGGTTTCTCTGTTTCTGCTGCTGTCGTTTCATTTTCTAGAACTTATTTAGATAAAATTCTAGATACATATGGAAGTACTATGGATCTTAAAGCTACGGTTGATAGTGTTAATGATACGGGATTTATTTTAAATTATGAGAATATCCCTGAAAGTTTGCCATTAGAAATAAATTATTTTGCGATGTAATTATGAGTGTATGTATTATTGCTATTGTAGGAAAAAAAACTCGTCCCGAAAATTTTTTAGAGTTTTATGAAACTTTGAGAAAAACTATTGGGGATTATTTTCTATGTGTGGTAAATAGTTCTAGTGAGCGTTTTAGAGAAATAGAAACACTTAAAAATATTAATGTGATACAAAATAATATAGATCCTGGTTATGTAACTTCTATTAATCAAGGTCTATATTTTTCTTTGTCTTCTGGTTTTAAATATACAGTATCTATTAATGCTGATTATTCTTTAGTAGCTGATGGCGATTGGTTAAATAATGCATTAAAAAGTTTTTCAGAAACCGATGGTATAGGCGGGACAATTTATCCAGTAAAGATAACTAATAGCGATGTGGTTAAGAGGATTCTTTATTCGATAGATTCTTCTGGAGATATTAGTTGGTTTTCTAAATGGTTAAATAGATATATGGTTACTTCTTTTATTGATAGTAATATTTTTATGGTTAGCAACAAATCAATTTCTGGGATTAAACTTCCAGACTCTAATTTTTGTGATGCTTCTTCATATGGTTTAGCACTCAGTTTAATTTTTATGAATAAAGGAATTCCTCCTGTTAATATAAAAAGTATATATTCTTCTCCGAAAGATTATTATAGATTTGATATATTTTCTATTATTAATAATGGAGTTGGTATTATTCATCCTGTGTCAATTGATTCTGTAAGGAACAGATTCGTAAATTAGGAAATGAAATATGCAATATATTGTTTATGATAAATCTAGTGGAGTTATTTTATTAATCAAACGCGCCGGTTCTGGTAAAGTTACTCAACAACAAGCAGAATCCATGTTTCCAGATAAAACAGTTGGTGTTTGGAGACTTGGTGATAGAATGCTTAGTGTAAAAAATAATAAAATAGCTCTTAATGATAAAGGTGAACCCAGAGGTATTATTATTTGTGAGGGGATGCAAGATTATAATATAGAAGATTTTGATAATAAGTCTGTTAATTCTAAAAAGATAATTTACAAAGGCGTTTTTTATGATCATGGCGGTTATGCAAACATGAATAGGGAAATTGTTTTTAGATTGGCGCAAATGGAAGATTTAGATGTGAAAGTTGAAATTGTTCCTTCTGGAAAACAAATAGATAATTTAACTTTTGAAAAATTACATTATTTATCTAGAAAAGCAATTCCAAAATCAAATTCTATTAATATTATTGGTTTTACTCCAATGCAAACTGATGTTTCAAATTTTAATGTATTTTTTACTATGATGGAAACTGAAACTTTACACCCAGATTTTGCTAGAATTTGCAATTCTTATGCTGACGCAATTATTACTCCGACTCATTGGAATAAAAATGTATTTATTAAAGGAGGTATTAAGAGACCTATTTATGTAGTTCCCCTTGGAGTTGATATTGATATTTATAAGACTGGATTAGAAAAACTTCCAATTACATGTCGTGAATTACCTTCCGGAAAAAAAGTTAATAGATTTCCAAGTTTTAATTTTATAACTCTTTTTGGTTGGAGTTACAGAAAAGGAATTGATGTTATTGTTAAGGCGTTTTGTGACCAATTCACATCTAAAGATGATGTTGGTTTTATTATTTGTTCAAGATATATGGGAGGAAGTGATAGAAAACATCAAAGAGTAGTCGAGAGAGATATATTAGATTTTATGAAAACATATAGTGATCCTCCTAGAGTATTGTATTATGGAGAAAGTACACCAATATCTCAAATGCCAAATCTTATGGCTAATGGTGATTGTTTTGTTTGGGGTAGTAGAGGGGAAGGTTTTGGTCTGCCGGTTTGTGAAGCTGGAGCAATGGAAATTCCAGTGGTATCTACTTATAATTCGTCTATGACTGACTACTTAACTGAGGAAAATTCTTATCTTACTCATACTGATAGGTTTATAACTGCTCCAAATAATATAGCATGTATATCGCCTTATTATGTTGGACAGATGTTCCCAGAGTTAGGAAGAGAAACGATAAAGGAATTTGGTAGAAGAATGCGCGAGGTATATGATAATTATTCTTTGGCACAGAAAAAAGGTAAACTTTTTGCTTCACAAATAAGAGAAAAATATAATTGGGATGTTTGTGCAGAAAATGTATATAATGTTTTGCATGAAATGAAGGAAAAATAGTATTAAAATTGGAAATATAGATGATATGTTGTCTTAATGTTGTGGTTATGAGTTTATTATAGAATTTGAATAAGGAATTATGTATATGTCAAAATCATTATCAATTTTTTATATTTTAAGGAATGAACAAGATTATATATATAAATCCTTAAAATCCATTGAAACTATTGCAGATGAAATAATTATTATTGATACTGGTTCCATAGATAGAACCATAGAAATTTGTGGTATGTTTGATACAAAGATTTATAAATATAGATGGGATAATGATTTTTCAGGAGCAAGAAATTTTGGTTTATCTAAATGTACAAAAGATTATATACTTTATTTGAATGCAGATGAAATTATAAATGAATCAGGCATAGAAAATATAACTAAGTTATTGAATAAACCTCAGGATAACATTGTTTTTTCTTTTCAAATAGATGATTGTTTGGGTGATTGGGCGAATGATAATTTATCAAAATTATCTCAGAATTACACGAAATCTCCGCAACTTAGAATGTTTCCTAATAATAAGCAGATATTGTTTAAAGGGAGAGTCTTGGAATCGATTGATGATTCTGTATATAATTCTTCAAATTGTTCTGTCTTTAATTCTGGAGTTACAATATCCCATCATGTTTTTAGAGGAAATCCTGTTAAAAACAGAAAAATTAAGGAAATGTATTATGCCAGTTTAGCTACGGATGATAAAAAGAAACAAGAAGTTAAAAAAATGTCAAGCATAGATATAAAAATGGAGGAGGAATTCGTAGAAGAAAAATGTGCTATAATAATAGCTACATTTAATATTCCTAGTATCACTAAAAGATGTTTAGATTCTATATATAATAATACTAGATATCCATATAAAATTTTTATTGTTGATAATGGAAGTGATGATAAAACAAAAGAATTTTTGAATTCACTTGAAAATGTAGAAATAATACAGATAGGACATAATTCTGGAGTTGCAAAAGCTAGAAATATCGGAGTAAATAAAGCGCTAACTTATAAAGATATTTCTTATATATGTTTTCTTGACAATGATACTGAAGTTTATGAAAACTGGCTTACTAAACTTATTGAACATTATAAAAAATATCCTACTTGTGGGATGGTCGGACCTATTACAACATCTGCTATTGGCGCTCAAAATCTTGTTAAAACATCGTGGGTAGGTAGATATACAAATGATGAAATAATTAATCTTTTATCTAATAGGGGGCCACTTGAATATCAATCTACCAATTATCTTAATAGATTTTGCTTACTTATTCATAGAGACACATGTGAAAAAATAGGTTTTTTTGATGAGTCATTTGGTTTAATAGGATGGGAAGACCAGGATTATTGTAAAAGAATTTCTAATGCTGGTTATAGACTTGATATTCTTAAAACAGTTTTTGTCTATCATAAGGGGCATTCTACTAGTGCTCATAATGGAATGTCATATTTTAAATTATTACAGGAATCTACTAAAATATATCATGAAAAATGGGATACAAAAAGAGAAAGGACTTCTGAAGGTTATGGTAAGAAAAAACGATCACAAGATATTAAAGAAACACCTTATACAAGCATTGTTGTTCTAACCTATAATAATTTGGCTATTAACAGTCGTTTTGTTGATGCAATTAAAAAATTTACAGCTAATTATGAATTAATTGTTGTGGATAATGGAAGTACAGACGGTACAATTGAGTATCTTGAGTCATTAAAAGATAATATAATTTTAATTAAGAATGGAAAAAATTTAGGAATACCCAAAGCTAGAAATATAGGTCTAAATAAGAGTGTTTATGATTACCTGATTTGTTTGGATAATGATCAAATAGTAAGAGAGAATTGGCTTGTAGAATTACATAATGAAATGGAAAATGATTGTGACTTTGTTGGAGTTGAGGCATGGAAAGTTAATCAAGACTATGCTCCAATAGTAAGGCATGTTTGTAGAAAACCTGGTATGATTATAGATTATGTCGGAGCAGGTGGATGCCTTATGAAGAGGTCTGTTCTGGAAGATATAGGAATTTATGATGAGAGATTTAGCCCAGCTTATTATGAAGATGTGGAAATTTGTTTTAGAGCTAAAGAGAGAGGTTATAAAATTGGTTGGTGTGACAAGCCTATAATCAACCATTTAGAACATTCTACTTTAATTAAGGGACAAAAAGATTTTAAGTATAATGAGGCTTTATCGAGAAGTCATAGACTTTTTGTTGAGAAAATGAGTGAAACAAAAAAAGGAGTTAAACATAAAGAATATCCTTTAATGGATAAATTTAAAGGAGAAAAACTTGTTACTTTTTGCATGTGTTTGAAGGATAGATCTTCAGCAGCGCTTGAGTCAATTGAAACTCTGGTAAATAAGAATACAGCAAAGTATTTCAATTTTATAATAGTCGAAGATGTTAGTAATAATATGTTGGATTTGAGTAATTTTAGTTATAAAAATAATATAGATCATTATATTGTAGACACTGGAGTTGGATGGAGTCGTTCTAGATTATTGAATTATGGTTTTAAGCGATCATCAACTAAATTTGTTTCGGCATGGGATGCAGATTTTTTATTTCCATCAGATTATTATGAAAAAATATATAAAATATTATTATATTTTGATCCTAAGAATATACTCCAGGTTGATTCTCGTGAAACCGCTGAATGTTATATAAATGGGAAAAAATTTAAAAAGGGAGATTTATATGGCGGAACATATTTTTATGGGACTGAATTTTTAAAAAGCGTTAAAGGATTTGACGAACGTTTTTTGGATTGGGGGAAAGAAGAAAGAGATTTTGAGAATAGATATTTTAATAAAAGTGGTGGTAGTATTATTATGGCGTCAAATTTAATGGATAATTTATACATACGGCATAAATCTCATGGTGATGGAATTAGAAAAATTTCTTCTCATTCTAGCCAGAATACTTTGATGGAATTAGAAAGCAGAGATAAGAAATTACTTATTGTAAATAGGACATGGGGAGAGCAAAAAAGGATATCATGAATATAAAAGAAGAAAAAACTGTAATTGTAATGGGTAATGGACCGTCATTGAAAAATGTTGATTTTTCAATTTTTGATGGCTTTGATACTTTTGGTATGAATGGGGCTTATCGTTATTATTATGAGAATAATTGGTGGCCAACTTATTTCGGATGTTTTGACGATAGGGTTATTGATTGTCATGAAGAGGCTTGGAAGAATATGATAGAAGACCCAAATGTACCTATTCGTCGTTATTTTCTTAGAAAAAAAATATCTGGTCATTCAAAACTTACAGTGCTCTGTAATGATTCTTCAAACATAGGTTAATTTTCCGATTCATTTGATACTTTTGGATATGGCGGCAATACTGGGGCAAATTGTTGCCAGGCTGCAATTTGCATGGGTTACACTAAAATAATTTTGATAGGGGTTGAGTGCAATTATGTTGAGGTTGTTGATGGTGCTAAGATAACAAAGGAAGGAAGATTGGAAATGGTAAAAACTCCAAAAGATAATCCAAATTATTTTTTCGGAAATTACCAGCAAAAAGGTGATAAATTTAATCTTCCGAGGGCAAATATATTTCATTTACCTGCATGGAAGTCTCTTTCTAAATTCGCAGCAGAAAGGAACGTTGAAATAGTAAATTGTAGTCAAATTTCAAAACTCGAATGTTTTAGAAAATCAACATTAGAAAAGGAGTTAACAATGAAGAAATTTGATGATTTGGAAAAGATGTGTTTTTTCTTAGGATGTAATAGAAGCGGATCTTCTTTAATGAGATCGATATTAACCGCGCATAAGAATGTTCTTATTTCTCATGAGGTTGGTAGAACAAATATATATAATAAAATTTTAGCTGGTAATATATCTAGAAAAGATGCTTTGGCAACATTTTATAATGATGCTATTAATTCTGATCCAGTATCTGAGAAAATTACATATGATAAGACAATAGGTAGAAACATAATTGGAGAATATAAAAACTATATTAATGGGCAATTTCAAGGGAGAGTAACATCTTTGAAAGTGTTAGGTGATAAAAGCGGCCCATGGTTTGTAGATGTAGCTTATGAGTATGCTGATGTACATAAAAGAATGGAAGATTTTTTTGAAAAAAAGATATACTATATTCATACAGTAAGAAATCCTTTAGATAATATATATTCTATTTATTCAGGAGACAGGGATCTGAGGCCATTCTTTAAATGGAATGACAATACTAAAAAGACTCTTGAGTTTTTACCTCCAGAAAGGGTAATGACAATAGATTTAGAACTTATAGTAGAAAAAAGGCATTGGCCTATTAAAAGAATGTTTGAATTTCTTGGAGTTGAAGTGGATATACCTTTTGTAAAAGATTGTGCATCGGTGGTTATGGAATCTTTGCCACATAAAGATTATGCAGATTTTTTCTCTAAAGATGATTTATTAGAATTAAAGAAAAGAATATGTGAGTACTCGTGGTATGATAAGTATTCTTTATAAATAGGAGATTAGATATATGAATAATTACATGAAAATTGATAAAGATCCTCAGTTCGCGTCTTTTGTGGAGGGCAAAAGGATTGCTTATGTTGGTCCTTCTCCACATCTTATTGATCAGGGGCTTGGTCCTTTGATTGATTCATATGATATTGTTATAAAAATTAATGAGGCTATAGACTCACCTGCTGATTACGGTTCAAGAATGGATGCTGTTAATAATTGTTTAAATAATGATTATGCTCCATTGTTGGGAAGTTTTCTTCAAGACAATGAAAGAATCCGAAATAATATGAAATATATTATGTGTTGTGAATCTTGTAAGCCTACGCCTGAATGGCCAAGAATGCCAGACACGCAGGGAAATTATGATAAGTATATAAAGAAATTTAGTATTCCTTTCTATATTATAAATCAAGATCAAAGAAGTGAGATTGGAAAAGAGATACATTCAAAAATATTTATTGAAAATGGTGTTAGTAATGTGGGAAATTTTAATAACGGATATGCTGGTATTTTAGTGTTATTAAGACATGCTCCAAAGGAACTTTTCTTAGCAGGAATAAATTTTTATAACTTTGGTTTAGCTAAGGGTCTTTATATTAGTGGTGATAAGGGATTTAAGGATGTGGATGCAGTTACAAAAGAAGAAAATAAGGAATTAAAATATCATAGTTCTTATATTAAGTATTATAAAAATAAAGGACATAGGAATTATGAGAGAAAACAAAATTTCACTGCTTTACATGACCAATTGGCACAAATAGATCATTTTAAAAACATGGTAGTACCAGAGCATACTGGTGTTATTGTTATGGATGAACATTTGAAGACAAACCTTTATACTGAAGAATTAGAAAAAAGATTGCAGTGGCATAGAGAATTGCCTTATAAGTAAGGAGATAAAAATGAATGATAATGAAAATGGAATACAAAATATTTATTCAAAAATAAATAATAGTCTTATACATATTATTTCAAGAAAAAATAAGTTTGAGGGCGATAGGGTATTTATTGTTCCAGATGATCAATATTTACAAGTGGCTCAAATGAAGATGGATAATGGAAAAAAGTTTCAGGCTCATCGTCATATTCCTTTGGAAAGAGTTTCTAAATTAACACAAGAAGCGTGGGTTGTTATTGATGGTTCAGTTAAAGTTTATTTGTACGATATTGATGATACATTTATTGAAGAAGTTGTGTTAAACCCTGGAGATTGTATTATTTCTCTTGGTGGTGGGCATAATTATGAGAGTATGAAAGATGATACACTTATTTATGAGTTTAAACTTGGTCCGTATATGGGAATCGAAAAAGATAAAATTAATATAGGAAAATAACATGAAATTACATTTAGGATGCGGAAAAAGAAATTTTGGAGAAGATTGGATTCATATAGATGGTGGAGATTTTAAACACCTTCATTCGCATGACATAATTAATCTTCCTTTTGAAAATGAATCTGCTGACCTGATATATGCTTCACATGTTATTGAGTATTTTGATAGAGAAGAAGTTAAAATTGTTTTAGCAGGATGGAGAAGAGTTCTAAAAAAAGGAGGAATTCTGAGACTTGCCGTTCCTAATTTTTGTACTATGGCCAGATTGTATATGGAAGCCGATTATGATCTAGATTCGTTTCTTGGTCCTCTATATGGCAGAATGAAGATGGGTGACGCTTACATATATCATAAAACTGTATATGACTACTATTCTCTTGAGAATTTGTTAAATAAATGTCAATTTAGTAATGTGAGGTTGTGGTCTTGGAAAAAAGTTGATCATGGGAAGATTGATGATCATTCTCAGGCATATTTACCTCATATGGATAAGGATAATGGTATATTAATAAGTTTAAATTTGGAGGCAGATAAATGAAAATATTGGTAACTGGAGGCGCTGGTTATAAGGGAATTATACTTGTTGAAAAATTATTGAAAAAAGGTCATGAAGTATGTATCCTTGATAATTTTATGTTTGGATCTGAGCAAATAATACATTTATTAAAGTATGATAAACTTTCAGTTAATAAATGCGATATTCGAGGAATTAAAGAAGAAGATATAAAATCTTTTGATCTTATATATCATTTGGCTGCTCTTAGCGGTTATCCTCTTTGCGAAGCAAATCCACATTCTGCATTTGAAATAAATGTTGGAGGAACTAAAAAATTACTTTCTTTAATGAGTAAAGAACAACAATTGATATATGCTTCTACAACTTATTTTTATGGAAGTGGTGGTGGTTTATGCAATGAAGATTCTGAGGTTACTCCAAGTGGTCTGTATGGAATAACTAAATATCAGGCTGAGAATGATGTGTTAGAACGAGAAAACTCTGTTGCTTTACGTTTTGCTACTGTATTTGGAGTTAGTCCAAGGATGAGAATTAGTTTATTAGTTAATGATTTTACTCATAAAGCAGTAACAGAAGGAAGCATAATTATATTCGATGGCAATGCCCATAGAACTTTTGTTCACATTGATGATGCTACAGATGCTTATGTATTTACTGGTGAGAATTTTAATAACATGCTTGGTGGAATATATAATGTTGGTGAAGAATCAATGAATTATTCTAAGATTGAAATAGGTGAAATAATTAAAAAATATGTTCCTAAATGTGTTATTGTTAGTACTAATGAAAGAAATTATGATTCTAGAGATTTTCAAGTTTCTTTTGATAAAATAAGGTCAAAGGGCTTTAAAGTACGAAGAACATTAGAAGAGGGTATTAAAGAGATGGTAACGTTGTTTAAT
>Ga0114918_10000383_pt1 | contig 38397 bp, 41 predicted proteins | sample LantaG_FD_87015 | JGI IMG/M metagenome (GOLD analysis project Ga0114918, IMG submission 87015) | Deep subsurface microbial communities from Baltic Sea to uncover new lineages of life (NeLLi) - Landsort_02402 metaG | ecosystem: Environmental > Aquatic > Marine > Oceanic > Sediment | place...
ACATTTTCATATATGATTTCATCTTTTAAAATACTTTTATGTCCATCTGTATTTTGATATATAAATTCACCCTTTAAACTGCTATCTGGATTATCAGCATTTTTGTATATGATTTCATCTTTTAAATTGTTGTCTGGACTAGCAACGTTTTTGTATATAATTTCATCTTCTAATCTAGTACCTGGATCACCAACATTTTTATAGGTAATTTCATCTTCTAATCTAGTATCTATATCAGAAACATTTTCATAAGTAATTTCATCTTCTAATCTAGTATCTGGACTATCAACATTTTCATATATAACATCATTTTCCAAGCGAGTATCTGAATCAGAAACATTTTGATAAATAATTTCATCTTCTAATCTAGTATCTGGACTATCAACGTTTTCAAATACAACTTCTTTATCTAATCTGCTATCTGGACTATCAACGTTTTCAAATACAACTTCTTTATCTAAACTACTATCTGGACTATCAACGTTTTCAAATGCAACTTCTTTATCTAATCTGCTATCTGGACTATCAACGTTATCATAAACAATATCTTTATCTAAACTACTATCTGGACTATCGACATTATCAAAAGATTTCTCCCCATCTAATTTTTCATCCTTATATTCATTTTCAAATTTAATTTCCCCATCTAGTTTTTCATCTTTATACTCATTTTCAAATACAGTTTCACCATTTAAACTTTCATCTTTATATTCATTTTCAAATTTAGTTTCCCCATTTAAGCTTTCATCTTTATATGTATTTTCAAATGCATATTCTCCATTTAAACTTTCATCTTTATATTCATTTTCAAATGCTGATTCTCCACTTAATTTTTCATCTTTATATTCATTTTCAAATGCAGTTTCACCATTTAATTTTTCATCCTTATATTCGTTTTCAAATGCAAAGTCATCATTTAACTTTTCATCCTTATAATTATTTTCAAATGCAGACTCACCACTTAATTTTTCATCTTTATATTCATTTTCAAATACAGAATCATTACTTAACTTCTCATCCTTATACTCATTTTCAAATGTAAATTCCCCACTTAATTTTTCATCTTTATACTCATTTTCAAACATTTTATCATCATTCAATATATTATCTGAATCAACATTTTCAAATAATTCTTCATTATTCAATTTATTATAACCTTTAACATCATCAAACAACTTTTCATTATTTAATTTATTATATGCCTCTTCATTTTCAAATACAATTTCATTGTTTAATAAATTACTAATTTCTATATTAGTAAATAATGGAGATTTAGTTGGTAATTTATTTCGTTGTTTAGCATCGCCATCATTCTCATAATCAACTAAGTTAATATCTCCAATATCAAATAAAACTTGGTTATTTGGTGATTTCCCCCTTATTTTATCATCAATTTCATATATAGATGCACCTTGTGGTGTTTTACCCAATAAGCTATGGTTATTAGCAACTAACTTATCAATAACTACGCCTTTATCATCATCCATTTTCTAACTTTCTTTTTTTAATCATTTCTTGTATATATTGATCCGCTGGTAATTTTATATCAGGAGTATTCTTCTTGATTTCTTCTTTATTACTATCTTTAATACCTTCCTTATCATTTATCTCTTTTATAACAGATGCTAAATATTCATCAGATTTCATTTTTTTATCATTTTCACCATAAATCAACCCATAAATACTTTCATCATTAAAAATATAAAATTCTTTATCTTTTAATGTATAATCTTGATAAAATGACAATTTACCAATTGTCCCATATGTTAATACTTGTTTACCCGTCATATTTAAATATTTCATCATAAACGGATCCGTTATTCTTATCTTTTCTTCTTTCATTGATATTAAACTTTTCCCTAATTCAATTTTGAATATAGAAATTTGTTTAAAAATATTTAACATAAATGTATTTGCTACTATTATCATTTTATATGTATATCATCTTTTAAGTCATTACTATCAACACCACCTTCATCAGCTTTATCTTTCAATTGTCCAAGTTTATCAATTATAAAGTCTTCTTTAATATCTTCAACATCAACTTCTTCTACTAATTCACCTTTCTCCACATTATCTTCATCAAATTGGTGGATTTTAAGTAACACTTTATTTATTTCTAACCCATTATCAACACCTTCAATAACTCTTGATTCTCCAACTTGTGCTTGCATTTGTGGTTGACCTTGTGCTTGTGGTTGAAATTGTTGTGCTTGTGGTTGAAATTGTTGTGCTTGTGGTTGGCCTTGTGATTGAGATCCATCATCACCTTTCATTTGATCCAGTCTAACCATAAAAACTAATCTATATCTATACATCATCCCATTTTCTTCTTCACCATCTTGAATAGGTTCAACAAAATTACACATAAGAAATTTCTCCATAGGATTAAAATTATTTATTTGTATTTCACCATCCATTTCACATCCTTGTGCAGCCAACGAACCCTCATTAAACCACTTAGTTATTTGACTTTTTAGTTCTTTAAAAAAAACTGATACTTTATAATCCATCGATTCTACATACTCTTCAAATAATTTCTTCATGTTATTAATTTTGTTTTTTTTTACTTTTATAATCTATATATAAATTATTGATATCTAAAATATCAAAAATATTTTTTAATATATAAACATATATGATAACCAAATTCGAATTATTTAAAGAATCAGAAATATCTTCTGGGAATGCATCAGGACAAGGTGGTGGTGCATCATTACCTTTTAATAAAGGATATTTCCAAAGTAGTAATACTGGGGAATTTGGTACTGCATTCACCCCAACTGGTGAAAAGAAAGTAAAAACATTTAAAAATGGTGAGCATTCAAAAAAAGAAATGTTGAAGAAAAAGAAAAAGAAAGAGTTTTTGGATAAAGCAAAAGATGAACAAAATTTTAAAAAAATATAATTTATAAAAATGAAAAGATTTAAAGATTTTTTAATAGAAGATGCAGTAGCAACAGCAGGAAACTCAAATGGCATGGGTGCTGTAGTAGCAGCCAACCCAAGTTCAACACCAGGTGATGTAGGTAGTGGAACAATGGGGTCGGGTGACATTGGACATAGAGCATTTGAACCATTTGAAAAACCACGTTTAAAATTGAAAAAGAAAAAGAAAAAGAAAAAAAAATTAGAAAATTTAGATTCTTTTTTTGATTATAATGATAATATTGATAACTTTACAGCAAAATATTACGATAATTATGACGATGAAGATATGAGTAAACACTTAAATGATATAAATGAAGATTTTGTAGATAAAGTAACATATGAAATGTCAGGAAAACCACCTCAATATTTTTGGAAACATAAAGAAGATTTTGTTAATGATATGAAAAATTGGGGATATTCTCACACAACATTAACAAAAAACACAAATATGTTAATCGTGACAGATAAAAATTTAAAAACTGGTAAATGTGAAAAAGCAATAAAATATAATATTCCAATATATTCATATGAAGACGCATTTAATAAAAAAGAAAATTTATATAAAAAAATAATAAGAAAAAAAAGATTAAATAATCTTGTAGATAAATATAATTTATAAAAATATTTTATTTTTTAACGTGATATTTATCTAACAATATAAAAAATTTTTTATTCTTACCACTAATTAATAAATTATATGAAGGTGGTTGTGTTTTTCCTATACCTTTTTCTATTTTAAAATTAGTTATAAACTCCCTTAATTCATTAGTATTATTAAAAGTTAAAATATTATTTGTTTCTATTTCTTTTATTCTAATTATAAATTTTTTATTTTTTGCTGATATGGACATTTTTTCTTTTGTTTCATCTGAAACTATTTTTTTATTTTCTTTAAAATAATTAATTAAGGATTTTGATATTTTATCTTTAGATTCATTAGTGATTGTTTTACCATATCTAGGATGACACTCTTTATCTTTAAAACGTTCTTTAAGTGTATTAGAAATCTTATCTCTAATTTCCACTGGTATTTTTTTATCTTTCCAAAATGGTAATACTATATCCTAAACTATATTAAACAAATAAAAAAAGAGGATTAAAAAATCCTCTTTTTTTTATTCAATTTTATCTAAATCTTTTTTATATAAATCAATAATCCTTTCGTGATATCTTATTTTACCATATATCTGTTCTTTTTTATCAGATTTCACATTTTCACCTTTTCTAAAAATCTGATATAAACAAAATATATCCACACCAACAACACATACACAACACAGTATAATTAAATATCTCAATCCATCATCCAATGGAGCCATAGGCGTTAAAATAAATGTCCAATATAACAAAAAACCTACGATTGATGTCATAAAAAACCCGAAAGCTATATAAGATAACCGATGCCATTTTATTTGATTCATAATATCATTTTTTAAGTTATTACAAATATAAAAATAAAAAATGAATTATACAACTTTATTCAAAAAAATTACTGGTGATCCATGGGTGTTTAATTATATCAGAATCATCAACAACTTTAAATATACTTCTTATTATTGTTAAACTTGAATAATCATCTGTTAATGGGGTTTCAGATTTAAGTAAATAATTATCATATGCTTTTCTTGAAATACAAACATAATCATTTCCGTCTCCTTGTTCTTCAAATCTTTCATTTACAACAATATTAAACTTACAATCCATTTTTAATTGAATTAACCATAAATAATATTTCCATATTCTAATTTCTTTAATATCTTCTGATATAAGTGATATATTAAAATTGTGATTTTTTATATCAAATACACATTCATTTATAATTGATATTTCACCACCACAAAATTTTAATAATTTAACGTAATATTTAAATACATTAAAATCAAGATTTTTCCATTGACCATGATTAATTGAAAATGCATAATGTTTATCATTTATATCATCATTAACTTCTACATTATAATAACATACTGGATCCACATCACCACTAAGGATAAACTGAAACCAATTTACATCATTATTATCATATAAAAAACTAATATTATATAAATCATTAATCATTTTCAATATTATAAATTTTATTATTAATTATTAAATAATCAATAGTATTATCAACTAAATGTTTTAATGCATCTTCTGGGGAATTTATAATTGGTTCACCATGTCCATTAAAACTAGTGTTCATTAGTGCTGGAACACCACTTAATTCATAATAATTATATAAAATATTATAGAAATGTTTATTTCTTTTTTTGTTTACAATTTGTGGTCTTGCTGTATTATCAAATGTGTTAATCACTGCTGGTATTTTATCCAACCATTTATCTTTAACATTATAGCACATTGTCATAAATTCAGAAGTATGTTTAGATTTACCATATTCACAAACATCATCAATATGTTCTTCTAATATAATTGGTGCAAATGGCATAATTTCATCACGACCCAATCTACTATTTAAATACTTGTGAGTTTCTTTTTTTGTTGGTTCAACCATAATGGATCTATTTCCTAATGCTCTTGGACCATATTCAGATGCACCATCAAATAAACCAACAACTTTACCATCAACCAAATATTTAGCTATTTTATTATAATCTAATTTTTCAGAATTAACTTTTTTATTTATGTCACTAAAAAATTTAGTTATTTTACTACTTACTTCTTTTCTAGTATATTTTTTACCAAAAAATACATTATCAATTTTTCTATTGCTAAATGTTCCCATTTCAACACCACATGCTATAGCTGTACCTAATGATAAACCTTCATCAGTCATAGCAGGATAAACCCATATATTATCAAATGATAATTCCTCATTTAATTTTTGATTTAATTTAACATTAGAAAAAATACCACCTGCTAAACACAAATTTTTAAAAGGTCCATATTTTTTATTTAAATCATCAACATATTTAGTCATGGTTATTTCTGTAAAATGTTGTAAATTATACGCTAGGTCTCTTTTAAGTTCCCATTGTTTATCAATACTTAAACCGTTTAATACACCATGGTAATAACCTAATATCATCCAAGCTGATCCATATGCATTATTATCACCAAAAAATTTTAACTGGTTAAATATTTTATCATTAAATTTCCCTTGTGCTGCCAATCCCATTATCTTACCTTCATCTTTTAAATGTTGTAATCCAAATATATTACAAAACACTGGCCAAAGGTGAGCAACGCTCCCATGTTTTTGTTTTTCACCAACCTCTATCAATTTACCATCTTTAACAATAAAAGTTGCACTATAAGTGTTTATTTTATACGGATGATACTTATGTAAATTATCCTTATTTAATTCAGTGAAATTATCATCACCACAATCCCCACCATCATATGAAATAACTAAAGTATTATCACCAAACCCAGAAGTATAATAAGCCCCACATGCATGTGCATATTGATGTGAATATAATTTTATTGGTCTTTTTTTGATAATATCCACAATCCCTTTGATTTCTATACTAACAGGTTTAGCTGTTGCGAATATTATATCTTTATTATAAATATCTATATTAAAATCTTCTTGTAAAGCGGTTAAACTATTTATTGGGAAAGAATATTGATTGTGTGTACTTTTTATTCTAGAAAACCGTTCTTCTGAATAACACGCAATAATATTATTATTTTCAATTAATGAAAAACCATTATCATGAATACCCAAATAACTACCAACAATTTTCATAAAACTTATTTTATTTTTATATATTTATTGTTATAGGTTCACTATTTTTTATTTTTTATTAAACAAGTTAAATTAAAATGTATATATTTTATAAATTAAAAATAAACTATAATAATGGATTATAATAAAGATTATTACAAAGAATTAGAATTAAATAAAAATGCTTCCAAAGAAGATATTAAAAAAGCATATAGAAAACTAGCATTGAAATATCACCCAGATAAAAATAAAGGTGATAAAAATTCTGAATCGAAATTTCAGACAATAAATGAAGCAAATTCTATTTTATCAGATAACAAAACGAAGCAAGAATACGACACAAGAAGCCCTAACGGAAAATCATACTCTCCCAACCCATTTGAAAATCTATTTGGTGGATCATCTGGCGGTGGGTTTGAATTTCATTTTGGTGGAGAAGGTGAAGATATGTTTAGTCAATTTTTTGGTGGACAAAATCCGTTCAGTGGATTTGGTAGACAAAGGGAAGAATTTAGAGAAAATTTAGATATTAATATATCAAAAACAATAACCCTGAAACAAATATACAATAATGAAAAAATAACATTAAAATATAATAAATATTTCACGTGTGATAGTTGTAAAGGAACAGGTTTTGATAACCAAAGTGAATCATTTGAATGTGATATTTGTGATGGGACTGGTATACACAATAATAGAGTTTGTCAATATTGTAAAGGTGATGGTAAGATATATTCTGATAAATGTAAAAAATGTGATGGCGAAAAAATAGAAATTAAAGAAACTGAAGTTATTATTCAAAACATAAACCAAATTAGAAACGGAGTTAGAAATATCCATAGAGGATATGGTCACCAATCTAAATATTATATAAACAAAATAGGAAACTTAATTTTAACATTAAATGTCGATAGAAATGATATTTTTGATATACGAAACAATTACGAATTACATTCAACGATAAACGTACATTACAAAGATGCTATTGATGGGGATAAATTTATATTTAAACATATTGATGGTAATGATATTGAAATTAAATTACCAAATAAATCTAAAGATGGTGACATTATTAGAATTAAAGAAAAAGGTTTAGAAATGAATAGTGGAAAAAGGAGTGATTTATATTTAAAAATAAATATAATAATAGATTATAATAAAATATAATTTTTAATAATTTTCTAATTCTTTTATTAATTCATTTAATTCTAAATTTAATGTATCAACATACAATTTCAATATATCTTGAGTAAAAACGATTGTTGATACATCATTTGGTTTTAATTTTATTTGAGTACCACCATTATCATTATCATTATCATATGCTATTATATCAAATGATTTTTTATCCATTATTGTCTGTACTTCAAATATCGTATTTTCTAATTTTGTTATCTTATCTACTATAATTGCTACAACATTTGCTTTGTCTCTATTCATATTATTTTTATTTTTATATATTAAAAATAACATGTTCCATGAATGAAAAAAAAAAAACCAAGAAAAAATTAATCTTCTTGGCCTTCTTGTATTTCTAAAATTCGTCTTATTTTTTCTCGCCTTAACTTCTTTTTAGAATCTGTTATTAATTCTTGTTCTGTGTTATATTGTTGTAATATATTTTTTTCATCTATAAATAAACAATTAATTAATAATCGATTCCAATTACCATACGGTTTAAAATCTTCAGTATAACAAACATCATATAATAACCATTCAAAACTTTGTTCTAATTGATATCTAAATTTTGGTTTTATTTTTGTTAATATCTCTGAATACACAGCATCCCAATTTTCACCTATTTTAGCCTCTAAAAACTCACTCAATGGGGTGAAATCCAAATAATTGTATCTATAAACTTTTTTTATTGATTCTTTTTTTGGTAATGTAGTCTCATATTTATGCTTAGGAACTCTTTTGTACTTCTTATTATCCCAATCTCTATGAGAATTAACCTTTCTTTGTTTTCTATGTAAATATTTAGTTTTAATCATTTATGATATATATTAAATAGAAAAACAATGAAAGTTGTTTTTTTAATCACTAACCGTTGTTATGTGACATAATTTCTTTTTTCTTATAATTTTTTCCAATGTTTTATTTCTTAATAAATTTATAATAATATCTTTTCTTTCGTTTGAATTACTAAACATATATTTATTATTTAATATGACAAAAAAATCTTCATTTTTATAAGGTTCACATTGCTTAATTAATTTTTTAAAAATTTCAATCTCTTCTATAAAATCCATAATATATAATTTAAAAAACAATGAAAGGTAGATTATCTACCTTTCATATTTCTAACTTCGTCACGTTCTGATTTACGTGACCTTTGCTTCTTTTCAATAGCCTTTCTTTCTTTCCATGTCATTGACTCTCCACCATCTTTCAAATTTAAGATAGGTTTAACTCTATCTATAATATTAACAGTTGGTTCAATAGCATCTTCAATAATCTTTGGGTTCTTATATGCTTGTGGTGCTTCATCTAATGTTGATTTCCCAACAGATGTTGAAACAATTCCTTTCATACGAAACTTGAATTTATCGATATCAACATTTCTACTTGCATCACCCCTTGACATAATACGACCTGCTCCATGTGGTGCAGAAAAATTCCATTCAGAATTAGACTTACCTTCACAAATCAAAAGTCCATCAGCCATGTTAAAAGGTATAATCATTTTTTCACCTTTGTAAGATGAAATAGCACCTTTACGGATAATCATATCTTCAAAGTTAATGTAGTTATGATTACATTTTATTTCCTCATAAACATCACAACCAATCGTTTTTGAAATATTTTCCATAATTCTTTTACGATTAAAATCAGCATACATTTGAACAAAAACCATATCAAGTAAATAATTAATACCATTTTGTCCATCTAAATATTCCATACCTTTGATATCAATATCAGTAAAATCAACACCTAAATCTTTTTTAGCTTGTTTAATTTTAGAAGCTATTTCTGTTGGTTTTGAAGTTTTTCTAATTTCATCAATTTCATCCCTTAAATCAACTTTCCTTTTATGTTCTAAAATTTTCTTTGCTTTGTATTGATGGAAATTACAAACACTTAACCCAAAGTTTCTTGATCCACAATGTATAGTCACCCAAATATCACCATTGTTTACTGATTTTCCAACTTCTACAAAATAATTACCACCACCGAGTGTACCAATACCCATTTCAGCATCTTGTCTCATACCAATCTCCTTACATTTATTTAAAAACCAATCATATGTAAATTCAACAAATTTAAAATCAGTTCCAAATTTTCTATTGTAAGCTACAATAAATTTCTTTCCAATATCATTTGCTTCATCCCATGGGTAATTTTTTTCAAAATATTTAGATGGTACAGAAGATCTTTGTTGGATATTGTTACCAAATGGTATTATGTTTCTAATTTTTGTGTCAATTTCTAACAATTTATCTTTATTTTCAGAAATTGTATTACCAACATTAAAAGATAACATCCCACATGAAATATCCACCCCTACTATAGCTGGAATTATTTTTTCAGATAAAGGCATAGTGAACCCGATAACAGATCCTTTTCCTGCGTGACAATCTGGTTGTATAACTATTTTTTCAGTGAATACTGGATGATTAACCATAGAATGAATCTGTTTCAAACATGATTCTTCTACATTATCAATCATTATTTTCGCTGTTGTATATTTTCCTTTAACTTCTAACATAACTTATTTATTTTTATTTGTACAAATATACAACATATTTTTAACAATTCAAATTATTTTTTATATTTTTTGTTTTAAAAATATAAGGTCGTGACCTTATATTAATGCATTATAAGGTTGTGACCTTATATTATTTTTTATGAATTTATAATATCCCTTAACTTTGCAGCTTTTTCATAATCTTCAACTTCAATACAATATTTTAATTTTTCATTCAATATACCTCTTTGAATACCAATTATTTCTGGATCAGTGTATGTATAATTTTCCATCAAATCTTCAAAAATTTGTATATATTTTCCCATTTCATTTACCATATTATCAGAATTAAAAAACGGGATGTTTATTTTATTCAAAACGTCTTTTACTTGTTTTTCTGTCCTTAACAACTTATTATATAACTGATATGATTCTATCAGCAATTCATCGATAGGGTGTATTTTGGTATCTAGTGGTGTCCCAAGAGTATGATATGATTCCGCTTGTTGTAACAAATCCTCATGTTCAAAATGTCTTTTTTCAAGCATAGAAAAATTTTTTGTCCAATAGATCAATATCAAAAAATCATCTATGTTAATTTTGTTTTTCATAGTTACTTCTTTTTCCGTTGTATACATATTATATATTTTTATTAAAAATTATTATTCTTCAAAAAGTTCTTCTATACTAAATAGTTCATTTATTGACAATTTCAGCAACACAGAACGTAATTCATCATCATTAGTATCCTTAATTTTTTTAATAATATTTTGAACTAATGGTGATTTTGCTAATTTTTCTAATTTTTCTCTCCTAATATCTTGAATATTATCTATTAACAAATTTTGTTCCCAAATACTATCTAAAACTTCTTTCGTTTCCTTAAGCCCCCAACCATTAGAATAATCTTTCAATGCTTTAACTGCACCTAATTTGGAACTACGCTTTAAATAATCTTCAAATTCTTCTCTATGGTTATTAACAATAGTTCTTGCTATCTTTTGGTTCTCATTTAAATGTATCATATAATAATCCATAATATAATGTTAATTTAATTATAATACAAAGATAATAAAAAATATTATATTTTCAAACACTAAACGTTATAAAGTTTAATTAATTTCATTTTTCGTATAATTCTTATACCATCTATAACCTCTATATAATCAAACTTTAGTTGTTCACTATCAATTCGTTTAGCTACATATAATACATTTTCTAAGATAAATAAAAAATATTCTTGTTTAAATACTGGATGACTTTTTTTTAACTTATTTGCTAATTGGAATAACTTTAACTCAAATAAATACATTTTAAATATATCACTTTTATCATTTAAATTAATTTCCGTTTTATTTTTAATATGGAAATTTATATCTTTTAAAAAATCATATATTTGATAAGTTGACATATTTTTTATAATGTTGTTACTAGAATCCTATTACCATAATCAACACCAACTGCATTTACTGCATATGTTCTTATATAGTAATATGTACTTGGTATTAAATTATAAATATAACTACTAAACCCCCCTACACCATACGATTCTAGTGTATAATTATTATCGTTTATATTGGGATATGGTGTTAAACTCCAACACACACCCCTTTTAGTAACAATTTCACCACCATCAGACACAACTTCACCTGTTATTATCATTGATGTTGTTGTTACATTAGATACTAAATCTGTCACAACAATAGGTAAACTATGTAAATAAACTGGTTCTGTTGTTATTCCTGATAATAATAACAAGTTATTTTCTATTAAATAATCAGGTGGTTGGTATCCTAATTGACCACCTTTAAAAACAGAATTTACAAAAACCCCTTGTTCAAAAAAACCATCATTAATTATACCATTTTCCCAATATCCATTTTCCCAATATCCATTATTAAATGTTCCACCTGACCAATATCCTTCTAACCAATATCCGTTATTAAACACTCCATCGACATGAGTACCACCAAACCAAATACCATTTGACCAAATCCCATTCATCCACCATGTTCGATTATGATTATCAGAAATTTGTGTTTTACCTGAAACTATATTTAATCCTGAATGAAATTCTCCATTTATAAACTCACCATCATACCAAGTTGTTGATATCCCAGCTAATGTTGTACCTGTAAGTGGCATAGAACCAAACCGACTTTTAATATTCCTATCTGTTTGATTAAATTTACCATTTAACCATTCTCCTGAAACAAAATCACCCCCATTAAAAAATCCATTTCTCCATCTATACCCCTGAAATGTACCATTTAAAAATGTACCATTTCTCCAATCACTATTATAAAAAATACCACTTTTAAAAACACCATTTTTCCATGCACTATTTCTAAATATCCCATTATGAAAAGTCCCACTCTCCCATCTAACATTAAAATAAAGTGCTTCTATTGATGTTGTTACAGACCAATTTTCATTATAATTAACTGGTCCAAAATATCCATTATAAAAATTACCTCTTCTCCAAATACCTTTCTTAAATTCTGAATGATATGGACTATCTTTTTGTAATATTACCTTTCTTCTCTGTAGTAATTGTCTAGTATCATATAAACGTGAATAAAATCTTCCATTCTTCCATTCACCATCTTCCCAAACACCAGAATACCATGTACCATCTTCCCATTCTCCAGCTATCCATTTTCCTGTATACCAAACTAACCCATAATCATCTTCACCTATAATAGCATTTTCAACAATTGCGTTTAATAACCAAATATATTTTCTTTTTATTATATCTGATGTTACACCATCTATTAATGTATAATTGGTTAATGTGTTAGAATATTCTGTTGTAATCCCTGTTGGTATTTTCATAAAAAAATTATATTTTAACTATATATAAAAAATTAACTTCTAATAATAATATATAAAAATAAAAAATAATATGAAGAAAAAAATAATAAAAATATTAGGTATTATATTAGGTATTCTCCTTTTAATATTTATTGTTTGGAAAATAATAACATATGAAGAAAAATATTTTAATAAATTCGACTTTAATAAAAATCACACGGTGTTTAATATGACAGATATTGATTATTTAGACACTATTATACATTCAGGTTTACAGTCTATTAAAATAGATAATATTATAGTTGTAATTAAACCTATGATAGATAAAAAAAACTTACAAATACCTGATAATATAAACATAAAAGCATATATAATTGGTGAAGGGATACAATATATAATATACATAGATAAAATGTCAAAAAATGAAAACATTAATGTGTTATCACACGAACTTATATACTTAGAACAATATTATACTAAAAAATTAATAATTAAAAAAGACACAATTATATGGGATGATCATATAATAAACATAGAATTACTGACTTATGAAGAAAGACCATGGGAAAAAGAAGCTTTTAATAATCAACATAATTTAGAAAATAAAATGAGAAAAATATTATATGGTAAATAAAATATTATTCAGTAACATATATAAGTAACTGATTATAAATATTATATTAACTAGTATAACCAGACGCATAAATACCACCAGAATCTGGGTTTACTGTTGGTGTTGTTGCTGTACAATATGAATAAGAACATGTTTCAATTGAACCATTAACATTAGCATATGCATAACTGCTACCACCTGACATTGTTTCACAAAAAACGTCATCAGTACTAGACAACCCATAAATAGTACCAGAATCATATGAACTACTTGTATAAACTACTTGTTGCCCATTAATATACAAAGCAAAATATGAACTAGAATCCATATAATCGGTATCCCACCATGCAGTATATGCTGCACTAGCCCCTGTTGGTCCTGTTGACCCTCTTGGTCCTACTGGTCCTGTTGGACCTGATGGTCCACTTGGACCTGATGGTCCTGTTGGACCTGATGGACCTGTTGGACCTGTTGGACCTGTTGGTCCTGATAGTCCTTGTGTTCCTGTTGGACCAGATGGTCCTTGTGGACCAGATGATCCTGTTCGCCCAGATACACCTGTTGGTCCTGTTGACCCTGATGCCCCATTTGGACCTGTTGGTCCTGATGGGCCTATTGATCCTGTTGGACCTGATGGTCCTATTGTTCCTGTTGGACCTGATGGTCCTATTGATCCTGTTGGACCTGATGATCCTGTTGGTCCTGTTGGTCCACTCGAACCCTGTAATGATGGACCTGTTGGTCCTGTTGATCCTGATGTTCCAGATGGACCTTGTGGACCTTGTGACCCCCTAACTAAACTAGTTAATCCCAACGGACCTGATGACCCTTGTGATCCTATTGGACCTGTTGGACCTGTTGAACCTATTGGACCTGATGGTCCTGTTGGACCTGATGACCCTGTTGATCCTATTGTTCCTGTTGAACCTCTAGATCCTATTACCCCTTGACTTCCCTGTGAGCCTGTTGGTCCTGTTGGTCCTGTTGAACCTATTATGCCTGTTGACCCTGATGATCCTATTGGACCTGTTGGTCCTATTGGTCCTGTTGATCCTGTTGGTCCACTCGAACCCTTTGATCCTACTGTACCTATTGGTCCCAATGAACCTATTACCCCTCTTATGCCTTGTGAACCTATTGTTCCTCTTGAACCGACTGAACCTGTTGGGCCTGTTGATCCTTGTGAGCCTATTGTACCAGTTGAACCAATTGAACCTGTTGACCCTCTTGGACCTGTTGGACCCGATGTACCTGTTGGTCCTGTTGGACCTGTTGATCCTTGTGAACCTATTGGACCTATTGATCCTTGTGAACCTATTGGGCCTGTTGATCCTTGTGAACCTATTGGACCTGTTGGACCTGTTGATCCTATTAATCCTGTTGACCCTATTGATCCTGTTGAACCAACTGGTCCAATTGCCCCTTCTGCTTCAAATAACATTTTTTTTCTGATAGAACCAATAGTAAAATATAATCCTGATCCATCTGGACCACTCACACTAAATTCCAACGTTCCATCTATCTGTGATGGTATCAAACCATCAGTTGGGTTATTAATAGTAATTGTTCCATCACTTGGTTTTATAATTATATCCTTTGCCATTAAATTTTATATATTTTTTATTTACTTTCAAATTATTACTTATTATGAACTTGGACCTGTTGGTCCAGTTGATCCTCTTGATCCATTTGCTCCAGTTGATCCTGTTGATCCCCTTGATCCGACTACACCAGAACTTTGCTCACCATCAGGACCTTGTGTGCCAACTACTCCAACTGGTCCGGTTGACCCTAGTACGCCATTTGGACCTGTTGAACCTGTTGGTCCTGTTGGTCCTGTTGGTCCTGTTGGACCTGTTGGTCCTGATGGACCTGATGCACCTATTGAACCTGCTGGACCTGCTGGACCTTGTGAACCTGCTGGACCTACTGGACCTTGTGATCCTGATGGACCTGTTGGTCCTGATGAACCTGTTGGTCCTGATGGTCCTCGTGATCCATATGATCCTGTATAACCAGTTGGACCTATTCGACCTGATGGTCCTGATGGTCCTGATAGTCCAGTATACCCTATTGGTCCAATATCTCCTTGTGAACCAATTGAACCACTTACACCTATTGAACCTTGTGGACCAGATGAACCATATGTTGTTAATCCTATTGAACCTATAGATCCTATTGACCCTGTTGGACCTGTTGGACCTGATGATCCTTGCGATCCTAGTGGTCCAGATGATCCTTGTGAACCGTATGTTCCTGTTGAACCTATTGGACCTGATGATCCTTGTGAACCTATTGATCCTATTGATCCTGTTGAACCTCTTGAACCTATTAAACCGCCTGATCCTTGAGAACCTTGTCCTCCTGTTAATCCTGTTGAACCAATTGATCCTTGTGAACCTATTAATCCTGTTGATCCTATTGACCCTCTTGGTCCTGTTGGTCCTTGTGAACCTATTGGACCTGTTGGACCTGTTGGTCCTGTTGGACCTGTTGGTCCTGTTGATCCTAATGATCCTGATGAACCAATTGGACCTACTGTTCCTCTTGGTCCTGATGTACCTAATGACCCAGTTGAACCTGTTGGTCCTGATGAACCTATTGGACCTGATGGTCCTGATGGACCTGATGGACCTATTGGGCCTGATGAACCTATTGGACCTGATGATCCTATTGGACCTGTTGGACCTGTTGGACCATTTGCACCATCACCTTCAAAATATAACTTCTTTCTAACAGATCCAACCGTTACCCATAAACGATTCCCGTCCCATTCCATTGTACCTGATGATCCTGTTGGACCTAAAGGTCCACCACTAAATTTTATTTTCCCTTCAGAAGGTGTTATTATTATATCTACCATTAAATGTTATAAAATATTATTTATAAAATATATTATATATTTTTATTATCTATCCAACTACTCGTTAATTTCAATGTATTTATTTTATTATTTTGTTAAATTAATTTTTAAACTATATTATTATTTATCTATTCATAAAAATCAACACTTTAATATATTATCCTTGTGGACCTCTTGGACCTATATCACCTGTAATACCCACTGGGCCTGTTGGTCCTATTGAACCTTGTGGTCCAATACCAGATGATCCTGTTGGTCCTATTGGTCCTGTTGGTCCTGTTGACCCTCTTGGTCCTGTTGGCCCTGTTTGTCCTTGTAGTCCTGTTGGACCTATTGTGCCTGTATAACCTGTTTGTCCTAATACTCCTCTTGATCCTATTGATCCTGTTGGTCCTGATGGTCCTGATGATCCGACTGAACCTGATAAAGAATCCCCTATTGGACCTGATGGACCTAATGGTCCGACTGGACCTGATGGACCTGTTGAACCTATTGTCCCTCTTGGACCTATTGGTCCGACTGGACCATCAGGACCTCTTGATCCTCTTGATCCTATTGATCCAGATGGTCCGATTGTCCCTTGTGATCCAGTTGGTCCTATTGATCCTACTGGACCTAATGATCCTTGTGGTCCTATTGAACCAATATAAGATAAACCTGTTGATCCAATTGATCCTTGTGAACCTATTGGACCTGTTGGTCCGGTTGATCCTACTAGACCTGTTGATCCTGTTGATCCAATTAAACCAATTGAACCACTTACCCCCCTTGATCCTTGTGAACCTATTGATCCTATTGGACCTGTTGGACCTGTTGGGCCTTGCGATCCTATTGGACCTGATGATCCTTGTGTTCCTATTGGTCCTGTTGGTCCTGTTGGACCTGATGGTCCTGTTGGACCTGTTGGGCCTGATGGTCCAGTTGGACCTGTTGATCCAATTGAACCGACCACACCTATTGAACCTCTTGGACCTATTGATCCTGTTGTTCCTATTGAACCTATTGATCCTATTGGTCCTATTGGTCCTTGTGATCCTATTGATCCTGTTGAACCTCTTGAACCTCTTGTACCTATTGTACCTATTGGACCTGATGATCCCTGTATACCTCTTGAACCTCTTAAACCTATTGATCCTGTTGATCCTCTTGGTCCTGTTGAACCTCTTGAACCTATTGAACCCATTGGACCTGTTGGACCAGGTGGTCCTTCATCATGAAAATACATTCGTTTTCTAACAGACCCAGCTGATATATATAAGTATGTACCATCATATTCAATTGAACCATCTGACGGGGTTTCTAATGTTCCATCATCTTCAAATTTTATAGTACCTTCAGAAGGTTTAATTATTATATCTTTTGCCATTTATTATATTAGAATTTAGTATTATACTCATTAATATATATTAAAAATATAAATCATTTTAATAAACATTTTTTCTTATTTAACATATATATTAAAAATAAATAAACCAAAAATGAAAATCATATATAAACCTTGGGGGAAGGAAGAATGGATAGAAAAAAATGAACACTATTGTTACAAAAGAATTTATATAAACAGTGGTTATAGAACAAGCTATCAATATCACAACGAAAAAATAGAAACTAATTATATTATATCTGGAACAGCTGAAATATGGTTAGAGAACAATAATGGTATTGTTGAAATACTAGAAATGACTTCTGGTGATTATTTCACTGTTTTAAATAAACGAAAACATCGAGTTATTGCAAAAACAGATATAATCCTACAAGAAGTTTCAACTCCGCAAGTTGATGATGTGATTAGAATTTCTGATGATTCAAAAAGAAAAGATGGAAAAATTGATAAAGAACAAATAAAACCTGCGTTCTGTATTGTATCATCAGGTCAAGGAACAAGAATGCGCCATTTAACAAAAAATATAAATAAAGCATTATTACCAATTAATGGTAAAGCTATAATCTCACATATAATAGAAAAGATACCAGAATATTGTGATATTATTATAACTACTGGTTATAAATCAGAAACTCTAGTTGAATATTGTAATGCTGCTCATCCTGAAAAAAATATAACATTTGTTAACGTACCTGATTATGATTATAAACATTCAGGTCCAGGTACATCTTTATTAAGATGTAAAACCTTATTACAAAGACCATTTTATTTCTCAACAGTAGATTGTTTAATAGAAGACAACTTACCATTAATTGACAATGATTGGATTGGAGTATCACCCACAAGCATCCCTGATATTTATTCAACTGCTGAGTTAGATGATGATTTAAATGTAACACATTTTAAAAATAAATCTAAAAATGGATACAATAATGCATATATTGGATTATCATCTATATATGATTATAAAATTTTTTGGGAAACATTAGAATTTAATATTAGTTCAACTGGTGAACTTGTTTCAGTTTATATGAATAAATACAAAGTTAAAGGAAAAATATTCAAATGGCACGACACAGGCACAATAGATGGATACAATAACACCAAACAAATAATGGAGAAAAATTATTTTATGTTAAATAAAGATAATGAATATTTATATGAAATTAATAATAAAATAATTAAATTGTTCATAGATGAAAAAATGTGTAAAAATAGAATAAAAAGAGCAAAATTTTTAGAGGGGTATATACCAAAATTAACATATGAAGGTAATAATGTTTACGCATATGAAAAATATGAAGGTCAAACATTATATGAATTAGACGATTTAAATAAATTTAAAAATCTATTAGATTGGCTAAGGGACTTTTGGGAAATTGAAAAAGTTGATATTTCTAATGATGCCAAACTATTCTACAAAGAAAAAACATATAATAGATTAAACGATTTTATAAAAAAATATCCAAATATAGACACATTAGAACATAAAATTGATGGTAAATCATATGATAATATATATAATTATTTAGATAAAATTAATTGGGACGAATTACAAAATTGTATACCAAGTAAAACCTTCCATGGTGATTTACAATTTGATAATATTATATGTGGGGATGATTTTAAATTAATTGATTGGAGACAATCTTTTGGTAATTCTACAAAATATGGAGATATTTATTATGATTTAGCAAAACTTTATGGTGGTTTATTGATATCATATTATGATATGAAAAAAAATAATTTTTCTTTTGATATTAAAGATGGTAAAATAACATTAAATTATGAACCATCTAACAATTTGAAAATTTTTAAGAAATACTATGAAAAATGGATAATAAAAAATGGTTATGATTTAAATAAAGTAAAAAATATAACATTTTTAATTTACTTAAGTATGTCACCTTTACATGAAAATCCAATGGATTTATTTCTTTTCTATTTTGCAAAAAAATTAATAGGTAATAAATGAATATAAATAAAGATACTAAAATATATGGTTCATTCTCAAGTAAACCAGGTAATAATGGATGTATATTTTTTAATGAACAATTTGAAAAGCACGAAATTAATGCTTTATATAAATCATTTTATTCGACTGATCCTAAAAAATTAATTGATTCTGTAAAACATTTAAATTTTTCGGGATTTGCTTTAAGTATGCCACTAAAAATTGATATTATGGATTATTTAGATGGTATTGATGATGCAGCTAAAGAAATAGGTGCGGTAAACACTGTTATAAATAAAGATGGAAAACTTATAGGTTATAATACAGATTGGATAGGTGTACATAAATATATCACAACAAATAATATATGGTTTACATTAGATCAACCAACTACAATATTAGGTAATGGTGGTTTTAGTAAAGCAATACAATACACTTTAAAGAAATTAAATGTTGACTATAAAATTATAACAAGAGAAAATTGGAACGATATACCTAATTTAAATGGGTCATTATCAGTAGTTTTCAATGCAACCCCAGTTGATATTAAACTCACATCTTGTAAACTTATTGATGGTAGACCATTCACTGAAACTGGTAAAGAAATTGCTAAATTACAAGCAATTGAACAATTCTATTTATACACAGGTATAAAAAAATAAAAATAAAAATATGGAAAGTTTAAAACCATTATGTAGGCACTATTTTAATTTATTCAACAATAAAGATATTAATAAACTATCTGAATTATTTTCAGAAAACATAAAATTGATTGATTGGAACTTATCAATAAAAGGTAAAACTCCTGTAATCAGAGAAATAACAAATATTTTTAATACTGTTTGTGATATAAATATAGAAATTGACGATATGATTGAAGAAAACAATAAAGTTAGTTGTCAAATATTAATTACCATAACATCAAATGTAGGCATTGAAAAAATAGAAGTTGTTGATGTTATATCATTTGACGATTTAATGAAAATTAAAAAAATAAAAGCATATAAAATATGAGCAATGAAATGAAAAAAACCATCTTTTTGGACATTGACGGTACTCTTGTCAAACATCAAGGAAACTTAACAAAAATGATGTCAAATGAAATGGAATTATTACCAAGTGTAATAGACAAATTGAATGAGTGGGAAGGTAACGGTCACAAAATAATACTAACCACAGGCAGAAGAGAATGTTTAAGAAAGATTACTGAAGAACAATTATTAAAAAATGGTATATTTTTTGACCAATTAATAATGGGTTTAAATAGAGGTGAAAGAATATTAATAAATGATATTAAACCAAATAATGATATGACAGTTGCAAGTGCAATTGAAATAAAAAGGAACGAAGGACTCAAAGACATAAATATATAAAATATGAATTTATTATTTTCAATCATAACACCAATATATAAAACACCTATAAAAAAATTACATAGGTTATATAACTCTCTATTAGAACAAACACATTCTAATTGGGAATGGATAGTTTTTGATGATTCACCAAGCGATTATAAAATATCATATGATTATATCAAAGAACTTTCAACTAAAGATGAAAGAATAAAATTATACACAGAAAATAAAAATATAGGCATAATTGGTAAAGTTAAAAATAAGGCATTTTCTTACGGAAATGGTGATATTTTAGTTGAAGTTGACCATGATGATGAACTAATTGATACATGTTTAGAGAATTTAAATATTGCTTATAATTATTCAAATGAAATAGGGTTTGTTTATGGTAACGCTTGTGAAATATATGAGGATGCTAAAAATAGTAATGATATACTTGACTATGGTAATGATTGGGCATATGGATATGGTGGTTACAAAAAAGCAATATATAAAGATAAGGAATATAAAGTTGCAGTTTGTGCAAACATAAATCCAAAAACAATAAGACATATAACAAGTGCGCCTAACCATGTTAGATCTTGGAGAAAAAATGTTTATGATAATATTGGTGGACACAATAAAAGAATGAGTGTTGCTGATGATTATGAATTGATTATTAGAACATTTTTAAATACTAAAATAGCAAAAATAGATGTTTTTACATATATCCAATATTTTGAAAAAAATAATACAAATACACAATTTATAAGAAATGCAGAAATTCAAAGATTAGTAGATATAACATCAATTTTTTATAATAAAAAAATTCATAATAGATTAATAGAATTAAATATAAACGATTATATTTATATTAGAAATAACAACACTTGTGATTTTTCTTTGATTAATCATGGACTTGAAATTGATGAAATTGCAAATATAATAATACCTAAAGAATTACTTAAAAATAATTTTATTGAGGAAGATATAATTGATGATATTGTAACTGAGGATAATCCAATTGACAATAATATTTATGCATATTCTAGGGTTTATGATATTGATTGTACAAAAAAATACAAAAAAACCCCACATTATAGTAATTTAATAAAATGGTTATCAACATTAACAAATTGTAAAAGTTATTTAGAATTAGGTATTGAATATGGTATTAATATTAATGAATTAAAAAATATAGTTGATGTGTGTGTTGGTGTAGATATCAATAAACCAAAAAATATAAATGGAATAGAATTTTTTGAAATGACAACAGATGATTTTTTTGAAATAAACAATAGGAAATTCGATATTATATTTATTGATGCTAATCATAAATATGAACAAGTGCTAATAGATTTTAAAAATTCATTAAATATATTAAATAAATTTGGTATTATTATAATACATGATACAGACCCAATTGAAAAAGAATTATTAGAAGAATATCACTGTCATGATTCTTATAAAATTATTGATTATATACAAAAACAGCGTAGTTTAAATATTATAACATTACCAATACAAGAAACTGGCATATCAATAGTTATGAGAAAAATTGATAGAAGAATTAAACATATAAAAAAATAAAAGATAAAAAATGTTAACATACGAAGATGGAAAAGAAATTTCAGATTTCTTAAGAACAAAAATAAAAGATAAAATTGATATATTAAATTATGGTGCCACAGTAAAACCAAAAAATAAAGAATTATCTAAAGGTTGTCATGCATGTAAGCAAGGTAGTTGGATATGTATTTATATTGGGGTATCATGTAATTTAAAATGTCCTGTTTGCCCACAAATATCTAGACATTCAGAAAAAGAATATATATGGGCAAATGGTGGCAATGATGATATACATTCATTAGAAGATTTAAAAAGGGTTTTAGATAGAAATAAAAGAATAACTGGTATATCTTTTTCAGGTGGTGAACCATTTTTATACATAGAAAAAGTTAAAGAATGGTTAAACTTTATAAATGATAATTACTCGGATTTAAATTTATATAAATGGATTTATACAAATGGAACAAAAGTAACAAAAGAAATATGTCAAGAATTAAAAGAAAAAGGTATAAATGAAATAAGATTTGATTTAGCTGCGACTAATTATTCTGACGAAATAATAAATAAAATAAAATATTGTAAAGATATATTCGATAAAATTTCAGTTGAAGTGCCAGTTGAACCTTGGAAAGTAAATAATCTTATAGATTCTTTACCTAAATTAGAAAAAATTGGATTAGATTATTTAAATCTACATGAATTAGCAATATGTGATGATAACAGAAAAAGATTAGTTGACTCTGGTTTAATTAATCCTAAATTAGTATATGGCACTGGTTCAAATGAGCATTATATGCCTTCGATTTTAGATACATATAGAGTAATAGAATATATAGAAAACAATAACTTAACTATGATATATAATGATTGTAGTGCTAGAAATATGGTAAACCAAACTCTTGGGTGGCAATACCAAAGAAATAGACAAAATCCAGAATATATTTGGGAAGATTGGGAAGATTTCTTAAAACGTGCAGAACAAGACGGTAACACACCTTAAAAAACGAAAAAAATAAAATGGAAGATTCTAATTTAACATTCAACTTACCTTATAAAGTAAAAACAATTATACCAGTTGAAAATGTAGTTGAAAATGTAGTTGAAAATGAAATTAAAACTAATATTAATTTTTCAATTATGATGATAACACACAACGATGAAGATAATATAAAAAATATATCTGGTTCATTAACAGAATTTAAAAAAATGGGTGGAGATATATTTGTATTAGATATTTCATCAAAAGATAAATCAATTGAATTATTGACAAACTTAGGATATATAGTTGAAGATGGTACATCATTTTTAAGATATGTTGATGATGAAATGTGTGAAGTATTAAATAATAAATTTAATTTTGAAGGAGATAATGAAGATGAAAAATTAATAAAAAATAATGATTTTTATATAGATTATTCTGGTGCTATGAATTATTTGGCATCATTATCAAATACTGATATTGTTTTATTTATTAAACCTAAACAAAATATTATAAATTTAGATATAAATAATTTAATTGATTTTTTTAATAAAAATAGACATTTAACATATCAAACATCCAATAGTAATATTATATTTTATAATAAAAAATTCTACTCTTGGAAATATATTAATAATTGTATATTACGCCACCACAATATAAGAGCTAGGGAACAAAAAGGACAAAGAGATTATTATATACCTGAACATATTATAGACATTTTTGATAATATAAATTTTAATATTGATAATGATAGACATTTATTAATTGGATTAGCAGTTAATTGTTATTTAGATCCAAATAATAGTGAATTATCACAATTGTTAGCGATTGAAATACTTAAAAATAATTATGATAAGTCAGCTTATTATGAATTTAATAGAAACATTTCAATATCAAAAACAAATATTGAAAAATGTGTATCATATGTTTATATTGGAGATTTTTTTATTAAAAATGAAAGAATTAGCGAAGGATTAGAATATTATAATAAAGCATATTTGGAATGTAGTAAAACACGAATACCATTATATAAAATAGGTGAATATTTTTATCTTAATGGAGATAGACATAAGACAATATTTTATTTAGAAGGTTGTTTAAATATATCAGAAAGAGAACCTGCTCGGTATAATGATGATTTTATGTATAATGATGGACCACATTCTATGTTATATGTTGCGTATTGGTGGATAGGAAAACCAAAAAAAGGTAAATATCATTTTGATAAAGCATTATCAATTGATCCATACAATAAATTATATATTGATGAATCTATTTATCATTATAAATATAAAGGTAATATAATACACGGAAAAACATCTTTTAATGAAATTCAATATTTATATAATAAAAGCACTCAATATGACTCAATTTTAGAAATATATCCAGATAACCCTAGAAATACTCATGCGTTAGTTAATGGGTGTAAAGGATTAGTAACTGTATTACTAACAGATATAAACCAAAAAAATTATTTTTTAGAAACTTTAGAAAATCCAGGAAATTTAAAAATATTAGATAGTTCACCAAATGATTTTTTTAATAAAATTAAAAATAATAACAAAAAATTTGATATGGTTATAATTAATGGTGATTATAATTATTTACAATTAGGTGATAACACCAATTGGCAAGTCTTTGATTGGGAATCCATCACAAATAAATTAATATGTGGAACTGAATATAATTTTTATAAAGATGTTATAAATGAAAAATTTGAAATATCTGGAATAAATGATAATATATGGTATAAAAATATTAGTCAGTTTGAAAAGATAATAATATATAAAAGAAAAGATAAGTATGAGTAAGAAAAAAATAGCAATGTGTATATCAGGGTATTTGAGAACATTTGAAGATTGTTATCCTAGTATTTATAAAAACATAATAAAAGATAATGATATTGATATATTTATACATACATATGATAAAATTGGAAATTCTAGTGGTTGGCGACACCCAATTGACTTATCAAAAGATATTAATATGGATTTCTTAAGTAGTATTCCAAACATAAAAGTCATTGAAGTTCAAAAATGGGACAATATTAAATATAAATTTGAAAAGCATAGAAAATTTCAGCCAAATATAACAAACATAAATGTTATTGCAACTATTTTTTATAAAATTTATATGTGTAACGAAACTAGAAAAAGATATGAACAAGAAAACAATATAAAATATGATTTGATTATTAGAATGAGAGGAGATCAAATTTTTGAAAAAAAAATTAATTTAGATTTTCCTGAAAATAAAATATTAATAAACGCATATCCTTGGGGTGATGAAGATTATGTACACCATTTTGTTGGTGATGATTGTGGAGAAGAAGGCGCAAAAAATGAACATGAATGGTTAAATGATAGATTTGCTGTCGGTAACAGCAAAAATATTGATTATTTGTGTGATTTATATAATCATTTTGACGAACTAATAGCAAACGAAGAACATGTAGATTTGGAACATATTTTATATAAACATTTATCTAAAGGTGAGATTGAATTAGAAAAAAGAATGTTAAATTTTTATGTTAAACATAAACCACCAAGGTTAATAAAACCAAATGATATTATATGATAATAGTAAGAGCACCATTTAGAATACCTCTTGGTGGTGGAGGCACAGATTTACCTTCATATTACAAAAAATATAAAGGATCATTATTAACAGCAACTATAAATAAATATATGTTTGTTAATATAAATAAACCAGCGTTAGTAAATAATATTAAAATAGGTTACTCAAAAATAGAAACAGTTGAATTAGATGAAATTGATAATATACAACATGATATTATTAGAGAAACACTTAAATACTTAAACATAAAAGAACCAATTGAAATACACTCTATGGCAGATTTGTCAGCAGGTACAGGCATGGGTTCTTCTAGCTCATATACAGTTGCATTATTAAAAGGTTTAAATACATTAAAAAGACGTTTTATCTCAATTCAAGATATTGCAGAAGAAGCATGTAAAATTGAAATGGAATTATGTAATAAAAAAATAGGAAAACAAGACCAATATGCAGCAACATATGGTGGAATAAACCAATTAGATATAGATAAAAATGGGGATGTGACAGTTACACCATTAAATATTAAACAAGAAACTATTTATGAATTAGAAAATAGACTAATGATGTTTTATACTAATATAAATAGAAACACCAACAAAATTATTAATGAACAAAGTTCAAAAATAATATTGAATGAAGATATAGCAACTAATTCAATGCATAATATAAAAAATATTGGATTTGAAATAAAAGATGCTTTATTAAACGATGATATTGATTCATTTGGTAAATTATTAAATAAACATTGGACGGAAAAGAAAAATATATTAAAAAATATGACAACATCTAATATTGATAAATGGTATGATATTGGTTTAAAAAGTGGTGCATTAGGTGGCAAAATAATGGGAGCTGGTGGTGGTGGGTTCTTACTTTTTTGTGTGAAACCAAATAAAAGAAAAGAAGTGAGATTAGCAATGGAAAAAGAAGGTTTAAAATATATGGAATTTAGATTTGATTTCGAAGGTGTTAAGGTTCTTGCGAATATATAAATATGGAAAATAAAATATTACATGGAGATTGTTTAGAATTAATGAAAGAATTATCTGATGGTAAAATAGATATGATTTTAGCAGATTTGCCTTATAATATAACAAAAAATAAATGGGATATTCCTATTCCATTTGAACCATTATGGGAACAATATTGGAGAATATTAAAACCAACTGGTATCATAGCGTTAACTGGATCTCAACCATTTTCAAGTGCATTAGTTATGTCACAAACACAATATTTTAAACATGAGTGGATATGGATAAAAAACAGAGGTAGTAATTTTGCTAATACTGTTAGAGAACCATTTAAAGAACATGAACAAGTTTTAATATTTAGTAAAGGTAAATGGACATATAATAAACAAATGCAAGAAAGAACAGGGGCAGGTTTAAATAGAGTTAAATATGATTTTAACACTGTAACAGAAAGTGAAAATTATAGAAAATTTGATAAAGCAAGTGAAAGTAAAGGTAAAAAATTAAGAGTCCCTTCATCACATCAAAAAATTAACACTGAAGTTGGTCTACACCCCACTCAAAAACCAGTAGATTTGTTCAGATATTTTATCAGGACATTTTCTAACGAAGGTGAAATTATACTTGATAATACAGCTGGTAGTGGAACAACTGCAATCGCAGCATTAATGGAAAATAGAAAATATATTTTAATGGAAAAAGAAGAAAAATATATTGATGTAATTAAAGATAGAATAAACAATTATAATAATTCTTTATAAAAATATTATGAACAAACAAATAATTATAACATGATAGAAAAAATTAATAATTTTAAAGAAAAATGATAAAAGTATTAATAACAGGAGTCGCAGGTTTCATTGGTTCAAATTTAGCAGATAGATTAATTAAAGATGGAAACTATGGTGTTATCGGTATAGATAATTTATCATATGGTATTAAAAAACAAATACCAAAAGAAGTAGAATTTCATCAATATGATATCAGAAATAAATTTATTGGTCACTTATTTGAAAATGTTGATTATGTATTTCACTTTGCAGCAAAAAATTGCATAAGTGATTGTCAAAAAAATCCACAAGAAACATTTGATATAAATGTTAATGGTACAATTAATATTTTTAATTATGCATATAATAATAAAGTAAAAAAAGTGATATTTGCTGAATCATCAGCCATATATGAAGGCAGTGACATATACCCAACACCAGAAACAGAATTCAAACCACAAAGTTTTTATGCTATAAGTAAAGCAACAACTATGATGTTATCGGAATCATATAAAAAGTTTTATAATTTAAACACCACAGCATTGAGATATTTTTGTGTATATGGACCAAGACAAGATTATAGAAGATCCATACCACCATTATTTAGTTCATTTATAATAAAATTACTTAAAGGTGAAACTCCAATAATATATGGAACAGGTAAAAAAAGAAGAGATTTTATACATGTTAATGACATAAACGATTTTCATATAAAATGTATGGAAGATAGTAACACAGATGGAAAAACTTTTAATTTAGGAAGTGGTGAAAATTATTCAGTAAATGAAATTTTTGATATTATATCAAGTTTATTAAATTCTAATATTAAACCAAAATATGAAAAAGATTTACCAGGAGAAGCATTTCAAAATTTAGCAGATATAACAGAAGCAAAAAAATTAGGATGGTATCCAAAAATAAACATAATTGATGGGTTACAAACTTCGGTAGATTTTATTAAAAATGAATTAGAAAAAGGTAATTTATGAAAGCAATAATATTATCCGCTGGTAAAGGTTCAAGATTAGGTGAATTAACAAATTCAATACCAAAACCTATGATAAAATTTTTCAATAAACCTATATTACAACATAATATAGAATTATGTAAAAAACACAATATTAAAGATATTTATATTAATCTACATCATCTACCTGAATTAATAACTGAGTATTTTGGTGATGGTAAAAAATTTGGAGTTAATATAAAATATTATTTTGAAAAAGAGTTATTGGGTACATCAGGAGCAGTAAAAAATATAGCTAAAGATTTTAATAAAGATTTCTTTGTTATTTATGGTGACAATTATTCTGAATATAATTTAGACTTATTAACACTTAACTCAATAGCAAACATAGCATTTCATTATCGTGAAGATATAACTAATAGCGGAGTCGCAGAATTTGATACTAATAATAAAATTTTATCATTTATTGAAAAACCAAAAACAAATGAAACTAAAAGTAATTGGGCCAATGCTGGTATATATCATCTAAGTAATCAAATATTAAAATATATCCCTAATGGCTTTTCAGATTTCTCTAAAGATATATTTCCACTATTATTAAAAAATAATATCCCATTTCACGGAACAAAAAGTAATGTAGTAGTAAAAGCAATTGATACACCAGAAATGTTATCAAAAATAATTAATTAATTATGTGTGAAGTTGTAAATATAAATAAAGAATATGATGTTTATGTTGGTAGACCAAGTAAATGGGGTAATCCTTTTACACATTTAGAAAAACATACATTAGCTGAATATAAAGTCGAAAGTGTTGATGAAGCATTAGAAAAATACGAAAAATATCTTTTAGAAAACAAAGAATTATTTGATTCCCTCTCTGAGTTAAAATACAAAACAATAGCATGTTGGTGCAAAACTAAAAAATGTCACGCACAAATAATCAAAAAATATGTTGATAAACTAGAAAAATTAGACGAAAGAAACAATTTACTAAATTTTTAATAAACTTTTTATTTATTTAAAAAACTATTCTCCAAATATTTAATATATTAAATAAATAATTTAAAATAAATATGAAAATTGGAGTTTTTGGGTTATGGCATTTAGGATGTACTATAACTGCATCATGGAGCGAATTGGATAAAGATGTTATTGGCTTCGACTACGATACAAAAATAGTCGAAAATCTCAAAAATGGTACTCCACCATTATATGAACCACATTTAGAACATATAATAAAAAATGGAATAAAAAATAAAAATATACAATTCACAGACAATAAGTTAGATTTCATTGATTGTGATTATGTATTTGTTACATATGATACACCTGTTGATGATAATGATGATAGTGATACAACAATATTAACACAATCAATAAATGATCTTGGGAAAATACTTAAAAATGATTCAGTTGTAATTATTAGTTCACAATCACCTGTTGGATTTTGTTCAGAACTTAGAACATTATTAAAGAGTCACAATGACACATTAGAATTAGCATATTCACCTGAAAATCTAAGACTTGGTGAGGCAATTAATTGTTATTTAGAACCAGAAAGAATTATCATTGGAACAGATAATAAAAAAACAGAAGAAAAATGTTTAAATATATTTAGAGAAATAACCAATAGAAATCATTGGAATGAAGATGTTAATACTGAATTAATGTGTATGAGTTTAGAAAGTTCTGAAATGGTAAAACATGGAATAAACTCGTTTTTAGCAACAAGTATAGTTTTTGCTGATCATTTATCTGATATATGTCATAATAAAGGAGCAAACATGAAAGATGTTGTTAGAGGTATGAAATCAGATAAAAGAATTGGTAAAAAAGCATACTTAACACCAGGTGTTGGTTTCTCAGGTGGTACATTAGGTAGAGATCTTAAAGTATTACAAAAAATCAATAATAAAATATTAGTAGCAGGTGAATGGAAACCCGCAAGAATATTTGAAAGTGTATATAAATATAACAATAGTAGGAAAATTGTTGTATTGTCAAGATTAGTAGAACTTTTTGGTGGATTAAAAAATAAAAATATTGGTGTATTAGGATTAACTTATAAACCTGGCACAAGTACATTAAGAAGAAGCATTCCATTAGAAATTATAAACTTAATGATTGAAAGTGGTGCTAGTATTAAAGCATTTGATCCAAAAGCAGATTATAATGAATTAACAGAAGAACCAAAATTTGAAATTTGTGGTTCAATAAAAGAAACAATAGATAATGTTGATTTAATTGTAATATTAACTGAATGGGACGAATTTAAAATATTTAATTGGGATAATGTTGATATTAATATATTTGACACAAAAGGTTTCTTAGATATAGATAAAAATAATTATTACACTTTATGAAAAAATTAGAAGGAAAAACTATAATAGTAACAGGTGGTAATACAGGTATTGGATTAGCAATATCAAAAAAGATAGTATCAGAAGGTGGGACTGTTATTATATTATCAAGAAACCCTAATAAAAAAATATTAACAGAATTAAATAAAATAAATAAATCTAATCATATTATAAAAAATTTAGATGTTAGTAAACAATTTCAAGTTGAAGATTTATTAAAAAATTTGAAAGATATTTATGGTACAATTGATGGTTTAGTTAATTGCGCAGGTATTTATGGTCCTATTGGAAAAACAAATTTTGATAATCAAATTATACAAGATTTTAAAACTGCTATTGAAGTAAATTTCTTAGGTACTCTTTATATGACAAATTTTTTTATAAAATTATTCAAATCAGATAAAAAACTAAAAATAGTTAATTTTGCAGGTGGTGGAGCAGCAAATGCATTTCCGAATTTCTCTGCTTATGCAACAAGTAAAGTTGCTATTGTAAGGTTAACAGAAAATTTATCAATTGAATTTAAAGATGATAACATAGAAATTAATAGTGTTGCTCCTGGTTTTGTTGTTACACAATTACATGAAAAAACATTAAATGCAGGACCAGAAAATGCTGGTAATGAATTTTATAAGAAAACTAAACAACAAATAGAAAATGGTGCAACACCACCAGAAATACCTGCGAATTTAACATTATTTTTATTGTCTGATGAATCAGATGGGATTACAGGAAAATTTATTTCCGCACCTTGGGATTCTTGGGAAAATAAAGATTTTCAAGAACTATTAAAGAATGATAAAGACTTCGCAACTATCAGAAGAATAGACAATAAACAATTTTTTAAAAAATGAAAATAGGAATAATAGGTTGTGGTTTAATAGGTAAAAAAAGAGCATTAGCTTTAGAAGAATTTGAAGATGATACTCTTGTTGCATGTTGTGACACAGATAAAAACAAAATAGGTGAAAAATTCTCAAAAGAATTTAAGTGTGATTTTTATAATAATTATAAAACATTGATTGATGATTCAGATTGTGATATAATAATCGTTGCAGTTATAAATAAGTATGCAAAAGATATTGTTCTATATGCTTTAAAAAATAATAAACATGTCTTAATAGAAAAACCAATGGGTATAAATTATGAAGAATCATTAGCGATTATTGGTCAAAAAATTATTAATGGAACTAAATTAAAAGTTGGATTTAATCATAGATTTCATCCAGCAATAACTAAAGCTAAAGAATTATTTGATAATGGTACTATTGGTGAATTAATGTTCATTAAAGGGCAATATGGCCACGGTGGTAGACCAGGTATGGAAAATGAATGGAGGACATCAAAAGAATTATGTGGGGGTGGTCAATTATTAGATCAAGGTGTTCATCTTATTGACTTATCTCTTTGGTTCTCAGATGATATAAAAAGTGTTTTTTCAACTTTAAGTACACAATATTGGAAAAATGATGTCGAAGATAATGCATTTCTACAACTAAAATCTAAGAGAGGTGTTGATATTCAACTACATGCTAGTTGGAATTATTGGAAAAATGTATTTGTATTTGAAATTTATGGAAAAGATGGATATTTAAAAATAAATGGTTTAGGTGGATCATATGGCGAAGAAACATTAGAAATAGGGAAAAGAAATGTAAATGGTGGTGTTCCATATATAAAAACATTAAAATTTGATAAAGAAGATATTTCTTGGGAAAAAGAATGGATAAATTTTAAATCTTCTATTATTCACGAATATCAACCAATAGGAAATGAAATAGATGGAGCAAAAGCAAATAGAATTATTGATGCTGCTTATGAATCATCGACAAAAAATAAAATTATAAATTTATGAATTTTACAGAAAAATTTTTAAAAGAATGTGAATTATTACTCACACTTATAAATAAAGATGATATTGAAGATATTGTTGATATATTAGAAAAAACAAGAAATAATAATGGTAGATTGTTTGTAATTGGATCAGGTGGTGGTGCTGGACACGCTTCACACGCAGTTTGTGATTTTAGAAAACTGTGTGATATTGAAGCATATGCACCTTATGATAATATTTCAGAATTAACAGCAAGAGTTAATGATGAATCATGGGAATCATCAATAGTCAAATGGTTAATAACCAGCAAATTAAATAAAAAAGATTGTATATTTGTTATTTCAGTTGGTGGGGGTAGTATTGAAAAATTAGTTAGTATGAATTTAGTAAATGCTATAAAATATGCGAAGGAAATAAAATCAAAAATTGTTGGGATAGTAAGTAAAGATGGTGGTTATACAAAAAAAGTGGGTAATGCTGTGGTTGTCTTACCCGTAATAAAAGATGAACACATCACACCATTAGCAGAAGGGTTTCAATCTATCATATGGCATTTATTAGTGTCACATCCAAAATTACAAATAAATAAAACTACTTGGTAGTATATAAAAAAAAATTAAAAAATGAAAATAAAAATTTTCGCAGATGGTGCAGATAAAGAAACAATGATGAAAATGTACAACGACCCATTAATTCAAGGGTTAACAACAAACCCAACATTAATGAAAAAAGCAGGAATCACAAATTATAAAGATTTTGCTTTAGATATAATATCTTTAATTAAAGATAAACCATTATCATTTGAAGTTTTTTCAGATGAATTAGATATTATGGAAAAACAAGGAGAAGAAATTGCATCATGGGGTAAAAATATATATGTTAAAATTCCAATAACTAACACAAAAGGTGAATCAACATATTCAATTATAGAAAGTTTAGGTAGAAAAGGTGTTAATATTAATGTTACATCAATAATGACATTTGAACAAGTAAATCATATTATCCCAGCAATAGCAAATTGTCCATCTGGTTATATATCAGTATTTGCTGGTAGAATTGCTGACACTGGTGTTAACCCATTAATAACAATGATAAATTCTATCAATTCAATAATAGATTACCCAAATTTAGAAATCATTTGGGCTAGTTGTAGGGAACTATATAATATAGTTCAAGCAGATAATATAGGGTGTCATATTATAACTGTTCAAGATAATATACTCAAAAAAATCCCAATGATGAACATGGATTTAAATGAGTTATCACTTGATACAGTTAAGATGTTTTATAATGATGCATTATCATCTGGTTTCACAATATAAAAAAAATTAAAAAATTAATGAGGTTTCATGTTTTAGGTGTTTCATTTGCCCCAACCAACAAAGATTATGCATGTGAAGGTTTTTCACAAAAAGTTAGATTGTTTTGTAAAATGATACATGATTTGGGTCATACCGTTTATCATTATGGTGTTGAGGGATCAAATCCAGATTGTACAGAAAATATTAATGTAGTATCTTTAGAAACATATAATAAAGTCCATAAAGCATACGACTATAAAGAAAAAGGTTTTTCTTATTTTTCTGAAACAGAGGCTCAAGAAGAATTTAATTTTAATGCTATATTAGAGATAGAAAAAAGAAAACAAGAACATGATTTTCTTTGTTTTAGTTTTGGTTTTCCACAAAGACCAATATATGATGCTCACCCAAATTTAATAGATTGTGAAATTGGTGTTGGTTTTGATGGATCATTTGCAACACACAGAGTTTTTGAAAGCTACTCTTGGATGCATATGATTTATGGAAAAGAAAATAGATTCGGAAACCCTAATTTATATGATGCTGCAATACCAAATTATTATGATTTAAATGATTATATATATTCAGAAGAAAAAGATGATTATTTTTTTTATATCGCTAGAATGGACCCAGTTAAAGGGTTAGAAATTGCATTAAAATCTGCTGAATATGTTGGGGCTAAACTAATTACAGCTGGGGTTGGTAAACCACACATAGAAAGTCCAAACCTAATTCATGTTGGTGTAGTTGACTTTGAACAAAGAGCTAAGTTAATGAGTAGAGCGAGAGCAACATTTGTACCAACAAATTACATTGAACCATATGGATCAACTGTTGTTGAATCATTATTATGTGGAACACCAGTAATATCAACAGATTTTGGGGCATTTGTCGAAAATGTTATACATGGTAGAGTTGGATATAGATGTAGAACATTAGAACAATTCTATTGGGCAACTAAAAACATAAGTAACATAAAACCAATTGATTGTAGAAATTATGCTGTTGAAAATTATGAAATAAGCAGAATAGGTAAAATGTATAATGAGTTTTTCACATCATTATATAATTTATCGACCAACCAATCTGAAGGATGGTATCAAAAAAACCCAAATAGAGATAATTTAGATTGGTTAAATAAATATATTCCAATTGAAAATAAAATAAAAAAAGATAACAGAGAAATAATTTGTTTTTTTATAGGATATACCATTTTTAATGAAAATGACAATAAAACTAAAAAACTAAAAAAATTAGCAGAAAAAATATCAAAAAAATATAAGGTGTTTGTGTTTGGTGATGGCATTGGTAATGAATTACATAAAAATGGGGTCGAATATCTTTACTCTCACCATTTTCCAAAATTTAAAGAAAAAAATAAAATAAAACATATAATATTATTAAATTATATCTATTATTTTATAGAACATGAATCAAGTGATAATATATTTTTATTATTAGATGACAAAACAATACAATCACGTTACATTAATGTTAATATTGATAATGATGGTGTTGATTTTTTACATAATATAAAACATAATATAAATAAAATAATATTATCTGAAGAAAATAAAATATCATTCACCAGAAAATATTTTATTGAAGAAAATAAAATATTATCTATATATGATAATTTAGATGATATAAATAAATGGTTTCATTTATTTGAAAATAAAATCAATAAACAAGATGAGTAAACCTATATTATGTTTTATAATAGGATATATTCCAGATATCAATAATAAAAAAACAAAAAATACATATGGAAGTGAAGTTGCTTTAGTTAAATTATCTGAAATATTTTCAGAAGAATATCAAGTAATTATTTTTGGAGATTCTATTTATAATGAAACAATTGTGAATAATGTTGAATATTTAAATATTGATAAATTTAAAAATTTCCAAAATAATTATAAAATTGATATAACAATAATATCAAGATATATTTCTACGTTTTTAAATATAAATATAAAATCTAGAAAAATATTTTTATGGGTTCATGATATATATCCTATACCTTTTTATAAAAGTATAAGATTTCCTAATGAATCTAAAAGTTTATTTAAAAATATTATCAATAAAATTGATGGTGTTGTAACATTAACACAATGGCATAAACAACACACTATTGATTTTTATGATATTGATGAATCAAAAATACATATAATTGGAAATGGTATAGAACCTAATATTTTTAAAAATAATATTAAAAAACAAAAAAACAAATTTATCTGGTCATCCCATGGTTATAGAGGTATTGATATTATGTTAGATTATTTTCACATTATTAAAAAAGAAATTGTTGATGCTGAACTTTATATTTATAGAGATATTACAGCATTTAGTGATTATGCATTAGAAGAAATGAAAAAATATAATTATTTTCATTATGGTGGAAAAATTAGTAATGATGATATTATAAAAGAATTCCAATCTTCTGATGTTTGGTTTTATCCAACAAATTTTGAAGAAACATATTGTATTAGTGCATTAGAAGCACAAATGGCGAAATGTTTTTGTATATCATCTCATTTAGGAGGGTTAATTGAGACCGTTTCTGATAGAGGTATATTATTAAAAGAACCTATATATAGTAGTTATTATAAAGATAAAATGATAAGTGAAACTATAAAAGTTTTAAAAGACGATAAATTAAAAAAAGAATACCAAGAAAAAGGTTATAAATGGGCAAAAGAACAATCTTGGAAAAATAGATCAAAAAAATGGTATGAGATGTTTAATAAATAATATGTTTAATAAAAATAAAATAGCAATCATCGTCCAAGGTACATCTAATTATGTACCTGAAGTAAAATATGCTTGGAAAAACTTTAAAGATGATATTATTTTTTCAACATGGAAAGGTGGTGAAGATAAATATAATTCTAATGATAATGTTTTATTTAATAATGAACCAGATGTATCTGGTCCATTTAATTTTAACTACCAAAAAGTTTCAACTTATAACGGGCTATTAAGAGCAAAACAATTAAAATATACCCACGCTTTAAAAATAAGAAGTGATTATTTACCAACAAATCCAAAAAAATTTATTAAATTATTAGATTTTGATAAATTAAATTTTTTGATGTGGAATTATCCTAGTTTTTTATGGTTAGATTATCCTAATTTAAATGGTTATTTAGATGACCATTTTTCCTTTGGTCCTATTGATGATATGATTGAGTTGTGGGACATAAAAAACAACTTTTGTCATTCACCAGAAATAATGTTAACATGGAGTTATATAAGTAAATTAAAAGATAAAATTGATATCAAATATATATTACCTCATTTAGATACAAATAATGATTTATATTATATAAAATTTAACAATTATAATAAAAATAATAAACTTAGTCATAACGAAATAAATAATAATTTTAGTGATAAAGAATTATATGGAAGATATGAAAGTGTATTTAAAGATATGAATGAATATAATATAACTGAAACTAAATCAAAAAAATTTATGACTGATGATTATTTAACATTTTTAAAATATTATCATTTTTTACCAAAAATAACAATTTATGATCCACATTTTTTAATTCATTCTAATAATAAATTGGTAGATGAATTAAAAAATATAATATACCCTGAAAATAAATTGGAAGTTGTATCTAATATGGACAATATGACTGGTGAATATATTATATGTGCTGATGATATAAAAAATAATTCGACATTAATAATTGAATATTTTAAAAAATTAAATATTGTATATAGTTCTACAACAGAAAGTGTACCAGAAAAAAACAACAATAAAAAATTATTATTAACAATTGATGAACATAAAAATAATAAAAA
>Ga0114918_10000385_pt1 | contig 37975 bp, 41 predicted proteins | sample LantaG_FD_87015 | JGI IMG/M metagenome (GOLD analysis project Ga0114918, IMG submission 87015) | Deep subsurface microbial communities from Baltic Sea to uncover new lineages of life (NeLLi) - Landsort_02402 metaG | ecosystem: Environmental > Aquatic > Marine > Oceanic > Sediment | place...
AAATAAAAATGCCGAATCAGACATATTAGCAATTTTAACTAAACTTACTGGGTCAATGACTCATCAAGAAGCTGGTTTATATTTTGGTAAATTGGAAGATATGCTTGGTAAATTTACCATTTAATAAAAAATTAAGAATAATCAATAAAACTAAATAATTTAACTGATTAATTTAAAAATAAAAAACTAAAACTTAAAACATTTTAGTTTTTTGTTATATAACTATTAAACTAATTAATCAAATGGCTAGGAAAAAAAATTATTTAAATAATGCTGATTTAAGAAATGAAATTATTAAATCAAAAGAAGCTGGAGAACTTACACCATTAGCATTAAAGTATTTAATGTTATTAGCAGATAAGTGTTCTCTAAAATTATCATATAAAAACCCTGATGATAGAGCAGATTGTATTGCATTTGCATACATGGATTTATATCGTTATTGGAAAAACTATGACCCAAATAAAAGTGAAAACGCGTTTGCATATTTTACAGAAGTTGCAAAACGTGGTTTTGCAAAAGGGTGGAATAAATTACACCCTAAAAAATATCAAGGTACAGTTTCATTAAATGGCGGTGCAGACAGTGAAGGTATCTATACAATTTAATGAGCATTAAACAAGTAAAACCAACACACAAGTCAAAATTCAAACAGGGTTATTATAAACCTGTTAATCCACAAAAATATGTAGCCCAAGGCCCTGTTATTTATAGAAGTAGTTGGGAAAGGAAGTTTTGTCACTGGTGCGATCACAATCCCGATGTAATTGCATGGGTCTCAGAACCTTTCTCAATTCCTTACTTTAATGTTTTAGATAATAAATACCACAAATATTATCCCGATTTTTATATTAAGCTTAATGTAAAAACAATCAATGATAACATTATTAAAAATGAAATCATTGAATATGTAATTGAAGTTAAACCAAAAAGTCAATTACAAAAACCAACTCCACCAAAAAGAAAAACAAAAAAAGCAATACAAAATTTTAAATATGCATATGAATCATATGTAAGAAATTTGTGCAAGATTGAGGCATTAAATATATATGCTAAACAACGTGACTTTAAAGTGATGTTACTTACAGAAGAATCAAAACTTTTTTAGTATGGAAATAACTGGAGTTTTTGCTAAAGATTTAGAGATATACTTATCTGATAATAAAGGTCATAGTGGTGCATCTAGGCAATCGCAAGTTGATATTAAAAAAATTGCAATTAAAGGTAATGGTATTTTACAAAAAGGTAAGATGTATGCATTTCAATATTTTACAAAATTGGAAAAACAATCAGATTCATTTCCTATTGTAATTGGGTTAGGTAATAATGGTAAAAATCAGCTAGGTTTAAATTTACATTATATGCCATATAATGCAAGAATTCAATTTTTAAAGGAATTAACTAAATCTTTAGAATCGCAAATAACATTACAATTAAAAGATAATAAATTAGGAAACCCTAATATACAATCTCAAATTGATTCTTTTACATGGAATAATTTAAATGAATCATTTGGTAAAAAATATAATTTGCAGTATTGCATAAGACAATATAATTTAAATAATATGATAAATGTTTATAACTTGGGATATGAACATTGGTACTTGGGTGCTGTAAATGATGAAAATTCATTTATAGGAGGTAACATTAATACAATACAATCATTATTTTATAAGAATATATAAAATAACAAAATAAAAAGAAATGGCAGGTTTTACTAATAGGAGAGGACCACTTACAAATTCAAATCCAGTAACAAAACTTTTAAAAGATTTATCAAATCTTGGGATGGCTTATGACGATATGGTTATAAGAAATTCTAGAGCAGTTGGATTTACTGAAAATAAGATGGGTTATACGATGAACCCGATGGGTTCCGATTCTGATGATATGTATGCTGCATTTGCTGCTCTTTCTTTGACTGATACGAGTCTCAAGAAAAATATATCTTTATTTGACACAAATTATATAAAGAAAAGAGATGAATTACGGGCATATGCAATACAAGATGAAATTGAGGAAATATTAGACGTAATAACAGATGAAGCAATTGTATATGATGAAACAAATTTTATGGCATATACAAAATTTAGTGGATTCATACCTGCAAAAATTGAAGAAGAAATTGGTGATGTTTATAATGACATTTATAACTACTTTGGATTCAATGATTCAACAACTGCTTGGAACTACTTTAGAAAGTGGTTAATTGATGGCTATATCGCATTTGAAATTGTTTATAATGATGACCAAACTGAAATAATAGGTTTTAAAGAATTAGACCCTGTTTCATTGATGCCATCATTTGACACAAAAGAAAATAAAAAGGTTTGGGTTCAATATAAAGGTGAAGGTGTAAAAGAGAGAGTGTTATATGATTCACAGATAATTTATATTTCATACAGTCAGATAAATTCACCACAAAGAATAAGTTATGTTGAGCGTTTAATAAGATCATTTAATTTATTGAGAATTATGGAACATAGCCGTATTATTTGGGCTGTGTCAAATGCTTCATTCAAAACATTATTTACAATACCTGTTGGTGGTAAATCAAAAACTAGAGCAAAACAATCTCTTGCAGCATTGATGAATTCATATCGAGAAGTTGTGGATTTTAATTTTGATAGTGGTGAAATTAAAACAAATGGCAAACCAATGATGCCATTTAATAAGGAATATTGGTTCCCTACAAAGGATGGTGAAACACCTGAAATGACAACACTTGGTGGTGATGGTCCTGATTTAGGAGACACTGAATCTTTAAAATACTTTGATGATAAATTAAAAATTGCATCAAAAATACCTTTCTCTAGGTTTGATAGAGATGGGGGCGGTGGTTCATACGAAATGGATGCAAGTGGAATGATGCGCGATGAAATAAAATTCTCAAAATTTATTAGTAGATTACGTTCAATATTTCAAGAAATTTTAGTTAAACCAGTTTATATTCAAATGTGTTTAAACCACCCAGAACTTAATAATGATGTTGCATTTAAATCAGGTTTAGGTTTACAATTTGTTAAAGATAACGTTTTTGAAGAGCTTAAAGAAATGGAATTACAAACAAAACGTGTTGATTTTATTGGAAATATGAAAACACAATTGAGTACTATGGATGCTGAAATGACGGAGATTCCATATTTTGATTTAGGGTTCTTGATTAAACGCTATGGTGGGTTTACTAGAGATGATATAGCTGCAAATAAACGTGCAAAACAAAGAACGAGTCTTGAGGAAGAAGGGTATTTAGAAGATGATATTGAGAAAATTTTAAAAGGTGCAAATAAAGATGAATTTGAACCAGATAAACCTGAAACTGACGAATTAGAAGATCCTTTGGGAGATTTATAAAAAAAAAAACTTATGAAACATATAAAACTTTTTGAACAATTCATCGGTGAAAATACTGAAAATAATGAATATGGTATTGCTTCTATTTATTTTGATAAATTAAGAAGAGATCATAGTAGAAGTTCATTCATTGAAACTTGGATTGGTTTAATTAAAAATTTATTAAACGGTCATGTAAAACAAATAATTAGAAGTCAATTCAGGACATCAAGAGGTGACCAGTTTGGGTTAGAGTTTGTTGACGATTTAATTGCTAAAGGTATTTTGGAATTAGTTAAGGTTGGTAGAACTGAATTTATAGAAGTTAGTAATAAAAATAAAGTTAAGTTTAAAGAACAGTTGGAAATGTTCAAAAATAATCTTAAAGGGACTTTAAATTTCAATGATAAAAGTAATGTTCTTACATATGAATTAAACGTTATTGACAATACATACGATTTTAATGCTAATACTTATATAAAAGACGTAGAAAAACAATTAAAAACATTAATGTCTTCTTATTACAAAAACACAAAAACAGATATCACTGAACTTGATGTAAATGACATTGCTAAAACAAATAGATATATTACTAATAACATAATAGCAAGATATATCATAACTATTACTGGTAAATTGTAATTTTTATAAAAACTTTGATGACTTATAATATATAATTAAATAAAAAACTATAAATGAAAGAGCTTTTAATACTTGAAAGATCACAATCTGTTTTAGAATCTTCAAATGATGAGACTGGTGCAATATACCTTGAAGGTGTATTTACAGAAATTGGTGTAAAGAATGATAACGAAAGAATATATGAGGAATCTGAAGTATTACCTCACATATTAGAGTTACAAGAATATGCAAAAAAATCAAAATTACTAGGTGAACTTGACCACCCAAAAGATTTTGATATTAGTCTTTCAAATACATCTCATGTAATTGAAAACTTATATTATGATAAAGATAAAAAACAAGTAATTGGTAAGATTAGACTTCTTAACACATCAAAAGGTAAAGAAGCACAAGCGTTAGTTAAAGATGGTATACCTTTGCACATTAGTTCAAGGGCAGCAGGTTCAGTTGATGAAAAAGGTAAGGTAAAAATTAAAAAGTTTTTTACTTATGACTTAGTTGCTAGACCAGGTTTCGCAAATGCAGAATTATCAAGAGTAAATGAGTCACTAGGTTTTGCTAATAGTGAAAATTTATTTATATATGAAATGGATTCCATTAGAAGAGAATATAAAAACGAAAATAAAAAAGAAAACAAAAACGATATGGCTGGACAATTTATAACAGTTGAGGATTTTAATAAATACTCAGAATACATAAAAACAACACTAGAAGGTTTAAAAGAATCTAGAAGCAGTGTAACAAAAAATGATTCATTTGATAAATTAGTTGCTTATACTGAAACTATTGCTGAAAAAGTTAATCAACTTACAGATTATGCAAACTACGTTGCTGAGAATGCTGACAAAGGAATTGAATTTTCAAACTATCTTGCAGAAAATCTTAATAAAATTAAAGAATTCACAAATTATATTGCTGAGGAATTGGATAATTCTGTTCAATACTCAGAGCATATTGCTGAACAATCTGACAAAGGTATTCAATTTGCAAATTATCTTGCAGAAAAATTAGATAACGGATTAGAATTTTCTAATTACTTAGCTGAGAACATAGATAAAGGATTAAAATATTCAAATTATCTTGCCGAAAAATTAGATAACGGATTAGAATTTTCTAATTACTTAGCTGAAAAGGTTGATAATTCAATTGAATATACAGAACACCTTGCCGAAGAATTGGACACATCAATTCAATATGCAGAACACGTTGCAGAAAAAACTGATAATGTTATTAGTTTTTCAAATTATCTTTCAGAAGGATTAGAAAGCACAATTAAATATGGTGAATACATTGCAGAGACTGTAAACACAAATCACGGATTAAAACCGTTAAACGAAAAATTAGAATCAATTATCACTGAAAGTGCTGAATCAAATGATTCATATAAAAATTCAATAACTGAACAACTTGCAGGTATCATAAAATTGGCATCAGAACAATCTAAAATTAAAACTGCAAAAGAATATAATTTCGTTAATTTGTTAAGCGAAAATAAATTACATGAATTTAATTCATTACCAAGCGACAAACAAGCACGCGTCGTTGAATCAATGAATAAAACAATTGTAATGAGTACTGCACAGGCTGAAAGTATTTTAAATAAATGTATTTCTGAATCTTCTAAACCATTTAATGTATTTGAAAACATTCCAGAAAAATATAAAGCAAAATGGGATTTGTTGGGTGTTGAGAGAAAACAACAAATTATATCAGAATCTAAACTTTATGGTAGTTCATTAAACACTGCTTATGGTATCAATAATTTTTGGGCTACTAGAGATTTAAGAAGCCAACAAGTAAATGTTGAGAAACTTAATGAAAGTAAAACTGCTGCAGAATTAAATAATAACTCTATACAACAGTCATCGATGACTAACGATGCTAAACAAGCTCTTATCAATAAAGTTAAATTTAACTTGGGTAGACATTAAAAATAAAAATAATGAATAAACTTTCTGAATCATTTAATTCTTTTTGTAATCAATCTATAAATGAAGAATATATTGAATTGATGAACAGTTGGATGAAATTAGTAGTGAGTGGGACAGATATAAAAACGAGCCACTCACTACATCAAGTGATATTAAATTAGCCCAAAAAGAATTAAAAAATATTTAATCGAATGGGTAAATAAAAATATAAAATGAAACATATTAAATTGTTTGAACAGTTCTGTTCATCTTTAAATGAAGGTTTAAAATCTCGTCGACCAGGTCTAAACAAAGCAAAAATTAAACACATGACAATATCAGATGACATTGATATGTACAACTTAATTGATGCATTGTATTCTAATGCTCGCAGTGAATATGATAATTTATTATATGACCAAGATAACCGTGATTTTAATACAACAACAGAGGATAACTTGTATCACTATATTAATACTGAATTTTTTAATAAATTTAAAGACGAATTGTATAGTATCATTCACCCACCAACAAACTTAAGAAACCCTGAAGACTATACACAATGGTCAATATCAGATGTTAAAAGTTATGTTAAAGAAATTGTGAATGATATCATTAAAGATAAATCAAGAATTTTTAGTGCAGTTGAATATACATTATCAAAATTTAAAGATAATGATGAACTTGATAGATTAAAACAAGATGTAGCTGATGCAAGAAATCGAATAAAAGAATTATATAGAGAGCAAGATCTTGCAGCAGGTATGAATGGTAGAGCAGTTGATGATGAATTTGGTAATGAATGGGGTGGTTATTTTAATGATGCAAATGATGAATTGGAATTAGCCAAAAAAGAATTAAATGATTTTATGAAAGCTGATAATTTAAAAAGTTTTATGAGTTCATTAAAATCAATTTATCCTGTCGTTGCTAGAAACTTTGTGAAGGAAATTGATTCTGATTATTTAAATTTCTAATAAAAAAAAACATATGAAACACATTAAACTATTTGAACAATTTTGTTCATCTTTAAACGAAGGTACTGCTACAATAGAAATAGTATGGGACCCATACGAAGTTAGTAACATAGCTGACTTCAAAAACGATTTAAAGAAATTAAAGATTTCTCAAAAGAAAATAAAAGCAGGTAACCCACAATATGATGTAGGTGATATTTATCATTTCACAGGTCCAAAGAAAAATCTTCAATTATTTTTGGATGATTGGTACTCTGGTGATGTAGAAGATCATTTGGCCGAATCTTTAAACGAAGCAAGAAGTTCTGCGTTGCGTAGTGGAACAAACGTAACAGTTGCTAGTGTAAATTATGGTTCAGAAGGTGTTTTTGATACAATAAAGCTAACAAATGGGTTTAAAATAACTGCTGGAGAAGATAGTGGTGGAGAATGGGCATTTTTTGAGTTAGATGGTACTAAATTAAAGAAAGGAGACTCTATATCATTTAGTATAAATCTCGGTGATGGTGATACTTATTTTGATGAAGGTAACATAATAATAAATGGAAAATCACATATGTTAAAAATTTCATCAGAGGGTGGTAATATTAGCACAGTCATAAATTATAGTAAATAAGAAACACATGAAACACATTAAATTATTTGAACAGTTTTGTTCATCTTTAAATGAAGGTACAAATGACGTTGATGTTTTATTACTTGTTAAATTTTTAACTTCAGCACTCACTCAATTCAATAGTGATAGCAAAAGTACAGGGTATTCGTTGGGTGCATTACAAGTTGCAAATGTATTAAACAGTTTTGTATTACAAGATAAGCCAGCTACAATGTCAAGGGCACAATCAACTTTTTATTACACAATTTTAGATGTATTAAAATCATCAGGTTTAAAAATCGATGCAATAAAATCTACGATTAAAAGTATGGACCCGACAAATCTTAAAGATATTTTAAGTACAATTAAAGTTACGGATGTATATAAAAAATTCACGAGACCTCAAGAAGTTGTATTTGATAATATTATTTATGCACTTGAAGTGATGCACGACTATGATTAATGTAAAATAATTTAATAAATTTTCACAAAAAATGAATTAGAGAGCAAATTGCTCTCTTTTTTAGTTAAAAAATAATATAAAAAACAAAAAAACTCCAGTGCGTGTGATATATAATTTTGTAATCGGTAATCAAAATGGTTAAGAAGCAAAAAACCAATGATACGAATAATAATTTTAAAAAACAAAAAATATAATAATGTACGCAAACCAATTAATTAATGAAGCTGAAGTTCAAAAGACTTGGGGACCAATCATTGAGGAAGCTACAGGTATAACTGATAGAAGTAAATTGACTTGGATGTCAAAATATTGTCACTACCATAACCTTAATGAAAGTGTTCATAACACAGTTCACTTGAACCCTAACATGAATGTTAACAACATGGGTCCTGTATCATTTCCTGGTAACCCTGGGACAATGAACAATTTTTATGGACAAACTCCTGGTTCAGGTGATAAACCATTTTCCTTGTTGCCATTAGCAATGCAAGTTGCTGCACAAACTGTAGGTTTGGATTTAGTTCCTGTTGTTCCTATGCAAGGGCCTTTGGGAGTTCTTACATATCTTGATTTTGTTTATGGTGGTGGATTAAATAGTGCTGCAGGCGGATTAAATACTGCTGCTGCACCGTTGTTAATCAAAGCTGCTATTGCACTTTCAACTGCATCTTCTTATGGTGCTGAATTAACTCCTGATGATATCGTTTATGCAGATTCAACTGGTGGTAGAAATGCTTCTTTTGAATTAACATACATCGGAAAATCAAGATTGGATGGATATGCAATCTTCCGTGTTAGAGCAAACGTAACAGGTACAGGAACATCTTTCGCACAAGGTTCTGAAGCTGCAAATGATGCAATTTATCAAGCAATCGCAAACGGTGTTGCATTATATAGTAATATTGCTACAACAACTGTTGAAGGTGCATGGGCAACAAATTCTGAACTTGTAAAAGCTTTAGAAGATCATATCCCAGGTTTTTCTGGTGCTGCTTTCCAAGCAAACAACACTCCAGGTAATCCTCCTATGTCTGGTATCGCAGGCACTGAACCTTATTTGAGAGGACAAGGTGAAGCTACTGTTGATAACGTAATGGGTTTAACTTTGTTTAATAAATCTGTTGCTGCAGATACTTTCCAAGTTGCAGCTGCTGTTACTCGTGAACAAGTACAAGATTTAAAACAATTTGGTATTGATGCAGTTGCACAAGTTGAAGCTGTATTGATTAACGAATTAACACAATCTATCAATAAATACATCTTAGATAGAGTATTTAAAAATGGTGTTACGAACGCATATCAAATTGACCAAGTAAATGGTACAGTTCTTTCTGCTGCATTTACTTCAGGTGCTACAGGTGCTGTTGTTATTCCTTTGGGAACTGATAACACTAACGTTGCACGTTCGGTAACTGTTCAATCAGTTTCTGTTACAACAGGTGGTGAAACTCAGGGTACACTACAAAGAAGAATCCTTACTAAGATTCTTGCAGCATCTAACTTGATTGCTGTTCGTGGTCGTAGAGGACCTGCTACTTACGCTGTAACTGGTGGTAAAATGGCAACTGCAATACAAGATGTTGCGGGATTTGTTCCTTATGCAATGAGTAATACAGTAAACCAAGCTGGTGGTTCTTTATATCCAATTGGTGCTGTTGCAGGTGTAACAATTTATGTTGACCCTAATCGTGACTTCAATGATTTAGCTATCGCAGTTGGTCGTAAAGGTGATGGTAACTCTCCAGGTTTAGTATTTATGCCTTATTTAATGGCTGAATCTGTTGAAACTATCGCAGAAGGAACTATGGCTCCAAAAATTGCAATCAAATCAAGATTCGCTCTTGTTGATGCAGGATTCCACCCACAAACAATGTACTATACATTGAACTTCTCGCTTAACGGTGTAGATATCATATAGTATTGATTTCTGTAATTTATAAATTAAGGTTTCTCTGAAAGGAGAAACCTTTTTAGTTGATATATAAAAAAACTAACATGATATGTCTATATTAAATTTTGAAAACTTTGTTATGCTACAAGAATCGGTAACATCATTTACCGATGATTTTGATGAAATTGTAACAGAAGGTATTGCAGCTGCATTGGGTAACCCAATTAAATTTATGAAAATAAAAAAAGCTGCTAAAATGTATCAACAAGCTCTCGTACAAAAACAATTAAATGATTTAGATTTTGAAAAGAAAAAGGCTAAAGGTACTCTTGACCCAAAACAAAAAGAAGTATTAGCACAAGCAAATAAAGCAAAAAACTCTGCTTTAAGTGATAAGTACAGTGCAATTGCCCAACAGATGGATGATTTAGCAACAACTGATGGGTTAAAACAGGTTGTTAAATTAGCAAAATCTAAAGCTAAACTTGCAGCTGCTGAAATTGCATTAAAGTCTGCAGGTGACGAGGAATCAGCTGCACTGAAAGTAAGAATTAAAAAGCTAAATACAGATACACAAGAAGCACAAAAAGCTCTTAGTGATTACGAAAAAGATACAAAGAAAAGAGAACCTAAAACTAAACAAGATACAACTAAATAATGTCATATAAAGTAAGAAATGTAAACTATGGGTGGTGTATAAGGAAACATGATATATTACTTTCAAATTTACCACCATCTAAAGAAAAATTATTAAGAAACACGAAATTTTTTAGATGGATGAAAGGTAATGCAGCTGCAGTTGAAGTAATTTTTAAAATTGAAGATATGTGTAATCATGAAAAAAATCTAAAACGGTTTTTATGGAACCCATATGTTGAAACATTTACAACATTAAAGGACCTAGAATCAGATTGTAATTTAGTTGAATGGGATTGTGCGATTTGTAAAAATGAAATTAAGTCAAGAATGGATTCAAAAAAACTTGAAAATTTTGTATGTTCAAAATGTAAAGAATCTCACAATTCAAGTAATAAGGTCGTTGATTCTAGAATAATTCATTCTTCTCAAAAATTTAATACCCATTGTAAAACATTATTAACAAACGAACAAAAAGAATTACTAAAATATGATAAAAAATCATCTAAACGATAATGCTTTATCAATTGAAATTTTAGGATACACATTTAACATACTATTCATGCAGGCATTATATACTTCAATGCCTGCATTTTTTAGAAGTGGTGCAAGCGATTCCAATGCAGGTATAAATTGATTTGAATAAATTTGGTTTGATGTTAAGTGGGTTGGGTACCCTTCATGAAAATGACCTTTCACTCCATCATTTCCCATATCATAACCTAATAAAATAATTCTTTTTGCACCTAATAAATATGCAAGATTTATTGCAGCATATCCACTATTATTACCATGTGATAACGTTTGTTTATTTTTTGATAAACCTAATTTTTGACCTCTATTTATAACATTAATATTTGATGATAATTTAATTGCAGCTGGTGTAATAGTATATGTTAGTCCTTTAAAATTATCAATATCTTCTTTATACCAAGTATAAAATCTACTATCAGTAAAATATAATGCATCAGCCTTTGGGTATGCATAAAATGCTTTATTTATAGCAATTGTTTTTTTACCTTGTAATGAATTCCAATTAAAATTATTGAGAGAAGGACCACCACCAATAATATAAACAGTTTCATCTAACCAAATTGGCTCTATCGTACAAATTTCTTTGTTACTTGTTATTGACATTTCCTTTATTTTATGTTGACTAACTATATTAGGTTTAATGAATATTTTTTTATTATTAGTTTTGTTTTGATTTAATATTACGTTGCCATTCTTTGTGATTTGTTTTTTAGATGTTGGTATTTCTTGTAGGGTTTGTGTAATAATCTTTCGAATCTTTCTATTTCGTTGCATATAAATTTTTATTATTTATTTCTGTAAACAAAAAACAGTTTCTCAGTATAAAAATAAAATACTTTTTTATCATATAAAAATTAATTATGCGTAATATTGAACAATTATTGCTTACTGAGAAATACAAACCTAAATCTTTACATGATTTAATTACACCTGAACACGTTGGTGTCAAATTAAACGAAGGCGTATATCAACATTTAATGTTTCATGGTAGTCCAGGTACAGGTAAAACATCAGCTGCAAAGGCAATGGTAAAACATTTTGAATTGCCATATATTTATATAAATGCATCAAAAGAAACGGGAATTGATGTAGTAAGAACAAGAATTACTAATTTCTGTGGTAATAGACCAGTAATGGATAAACCTGGTATGAAAGTAATTATACTCGATGAGATTGATGGCGTTTCAGACCAATTCTTCAAAGCATTGAGAGCAACCATGGATGAATTTGCAAAAAATGTAAGATTTATTGCTACTTGCAATTATATAAATAAAGTACCTGCACCAATTCAATCAAGATTTGAACTTATTGACTTTGACTTTTCTAAAGATGAAGAAGTTGAAATTATGAAAAAATATATTTTTAGAGTTTTACAGATTTGTAAAACTGAAAATATAGGAATTGATAAACATGCTGCGGTTGAATTAGTAAAGAGAAAATTCCCTGACTTGAGAAGTATGTTAAACCAATTACAAGGTTATCAATCACAAGGAAAAACTCAAATCACAATTGATGATGTACAAAAAAGTGCATCTGTTCACAAAGGCGTGTTTGAATTGGTTTTAAATGAAACAGATCCAATTAATAATTACAAATATATGTTAAGTAATTATTCAAATAAGGTTGATGATGTATTAAATTCTTTATCAAGTGAATTTATTGAATATATAAATACTGAACGACAATCTTTATGTAAATACATCCCACAGATTGTCGTTACTGTTGCAAATTACCAAAGTCAGAGATTATTAGTAATTGACCCTGCAGTTTCAATGTTGGCTTGCATTTATGAATTACAAACAATTTTAAAAGGAGCATAACTTTCAATTTTAAAAATTGTTTGTTATTATTTAAATAAATATACACTATGAGAAAAACACATAAACATACATTTGTATGCGATGGTAATTATTATCTATACAGATCTTTATTTGTAATGCCAACAACCAATGGTAAGTATTTATCAACTGAAGCAGATGTAAATGCTTTTATGAAAAAACTTGCTACAGATTTTGCATATCAAATTAGGTTATTTGATGGAATAATCGACGAGGTGGTTTGGACAGTTGATTCAAGTTCTTGGAGAAAGGATTTTTTCCCGCAAGCTGAATATAAAGGTAATAGAACTGTTAATGAATCAATTGATTGGGGCAATTTCCAAAAAGTAACAAATGATTTTATTTTATTTTTACACAAACAAGGTGTTATAATTTCAAAAATTGAAGGTGCTGAAGGTGATGATTTAATGTATGGGTGGGCTGCATATTGTTCCGCAAATGATAAACCAACATTATTATCTACAGGCGATGGTGATTTAACACAAATGGTAAATGTAAATTCTGATGGAGTTCATACAATTGTATTTTCTCCAGCATTTAAAAAATTATATACATATCAAGGTTTTTCAGAATGGTTAAAATCAAGTGAAATAGTTGAGGAAAAGGTTGACATATTTAATACTATGAAAATTTCAACATCACGTGAAGAACAATCAAAAAAACTATTATCTGCGTTTTTAAAGAAAAAACAAGTTGCAATTATTGAAGTTGATACTGATGATTTTATTTTCAAAAAGGTATTAAAAGGTGATGGTGGTGACAATGTTGCTCCTGCATATTTTTATACACAGACATCAGCAAAGGGTGTTACTCGAAGATATGGTATAAGTGAAAAGAAATGCAATGTAATTGTTGAAGAATTTATTTCAATACATGGTGATGTAAAACAAATTTATCTTTTTAATGATGATTTTATTGATAGTCTTGCAACAATTATAGTTAAAGTCATGAATGCAAAATTTATGACTAAAGAACAAATTGTAGAAAATCTAAAAAGAAACGTTTCTTTAATGGTTTTATCAAGTTCATCAATCCCACCTGAAATTTTAGATGATATATTTAAATCAATCGAATCACAAGCAGATCACAATAATTTAAATATGTCAAAATTATCTTGGATGAATAAAATTTTGGAGGGAACTGAATATTTAAATAATTCAACAACAGGTTCTATGTCTTCGTCGATTTTTAAAAAGGAAGATTCAACTGAAGATTTTTCATTTATAAAAAAACAAAATACAAAAGGTAAATTATTTTAATATGAAATTTTTATATGCAACAATCCAAGCATCTGTTATGATGTTTATAATTTTTTTAGGAACGGAAACTGTACTTTCACAATGGCTTGTTACTGGTTTGGTTTGTTATATTGCTTCAATAGTAAATTTTAACAATCTTGATAGAATTACAGAACTTGAAGAAAATGCAATTGATAATTATAGAAGATGCAATGAAAAAGAATAAAAAAACTATAAAATATAAAATTGGAGATTTATCAAATGGGACTAGAAAATCAAATAAAGTTGTAACAGAAGACGTAATTGTTAAAAAGAAATCTTCTTTATTTGAGTACATTAAAGTCTTATTTGGTAAAGAATCTGAATGGGAAGTATTGACAAATTATGATAAAGCAAAAAATGCTTTTATGATTAATAGATTTATGTCCATTAAATTTCCAACTCAAGCAAATTTATTCAATAAATTAAAAACTGACCCTGTTGCCGCAGCAGAAAGCTGGAGGATGATGGGGCGTAAATATTCTAGAGTACCAGGCTTTATTTATACAAAAATTAAAGAAACTAAAAAAGAAAAGGTTTGGGTACCAAACCAAAATGCATTAGATCTTTATCTTCGAATAAATGAAATAGGTGAACGAGAATTTAATGAAGCATTAAAACTTAAGCCAGATGAAATTAAGCACTCAATACAAATTTTAGAAAAACAATTTAAAGATGCAGAATAAAACATTCAATATACCAACTCACATTGAGTTTACACTATATAGAAATGATTATTTTGATAACCTAATGATCACTAACATACTTAGGTATTGTAAAAATTATAGTGATTCAGAAACAAAAATTAAAATAAAAATATCAGCATTTTTTGATGCAATAAAAAAAAATAAAATCATAAATGCAGAGTTAGAGAAACTTAATGAAAATATTTCATCTACTACATTTAAACCTAACTCTGTGTTTTTTCTAAAAAATATATTACAAAATTTACCAAACGTTACTTGGTTAACTATAAACATTTCGTATGAAAAGAATTTCACGAGAATTGTAACAGTTGATAAAACACCAATGGCTAAATTTAATTATAACATAATAGAAGGTGTTTTAGATTTATGTGATGTTTTTGATAAAACACAAATAGAAACATTCAATAAATATTTAATTAAAATTGATATTTTACCAAAAAACTATTTGGAACGTAAATCATATTTACATATATTTACATCTGATTTAATTTTATTAGTTGAATCAATGCAAGGTAGTGATGCAAATCGTTTACTTGCAATTTTGGATAAATTTAATTCAACACTTGAAAACGATAACCCAATTTTACTATTAAAAACAGACTATTCAATTTTTTAGATATATAAACAAATAAGTTTATAAATGTCTGTATTAGGTAGTAAAACAAACGAAAATGGAGATGCAATATTGATAAGTTTACAAGAACCTTATCTTAATGTTGTTGAAGTTGTAAGTTTTAGTGATATCATTGAAGGTGAAACAACTGATTGTTTCTATAATAAGTTTTTTAGATGGGGTTGTGATGGTGTAACATATTCAGATTATGTTCCATTAAATAGTGCAAATTTAGAAGCATTATTATTAAACCCAAATGAACCATTTTGGATTCAATATAAATATGAGCACGTAGGTGATTGTGAATTGGAATTCAAATCTATTTCTCTCGAAATAGTAACAAATGGTGGTATAATTTGTAAAGTACCACAAATACAATGTTGTGATGGTCAATCAATGACAGGTGCACAAAATCTTGTCGTTGATTGCTGTGGTTCTTCTTGGAACCCTTATGACCTATCAAGAGCATCCCAAAATTATAATGTCTTATCAGCAGTTACTTCAGATTTATTTGGTATATGTACAAAATATTTCAAAACATCTGCAGACCAAAGAAGTAAAGATGTTATATTAAAAGAATACTCATTATTTAATGTAATACAAAGTTCAGAAATAAAAATTTTATTTCCTGATAATGAATTACCAACACGTGAATTTCAATTCAACCCAATGATGATGGACTTTCCCGTCCAATTTGAAGTTCATATTGTAAAATCTGCATTCCAAGCAGTTTTTGGTCCAGGTTCTAGACCAGAAATGCGAGACTATTTATACATACAACAATTCTTAAATAAAATGTATGAAGTCGATTCTGTTTCTGAATCCGATGATGCTTTTTATACCGGTTCATATTGGAGGGTGAGTCTTGTTGCATATCAACAAAGAACAAACGTATCTTTTTCTGATAAAAATATTGAAGAAGAACGTGATTCGATTGTTAGTAGTGTTGAATCTGTTTTTAAAATAGACCGCGAAAATGAGTTTAAAGATGTCAGAAAACCTAATCAGTATAATACAATTGGAACATTATCAGATGATTACGTAAGGAGAATACTTGATAAAAAGGTCATAATTAAAGAAGAAAATATTTTTAATAATTGGACAATTATTTCAAAATATCATTACGAATTAAATTCAATGAATTTAAACGACGAAGCAGTTGAATATAGATATTCTGATGGGTGGACGGTAAATGATTCTAGAGCATTTACATTTTGGGTTAGACCAAAATATTTAAATCCACTTGGACAAAATATTTTAATTAACACAATACAAGATTCTAGTGGATTTGTTGAATTTATTGCACCCTTACCTACACAAACAAATCAAAAAATATCTGTTGGTGATTGGATAAATATAAGTGGCACGGCATCATATAATGGAATTCATCAAATAAAACAAATTACAACAAATAGTATCGTATTAAATTTAAATTATATTGATAATACTATAATAAGTATAGCAAAATTTAATAAAGAAAAACACTGTACATTTTTACAATACTCAGGAACTGATACTTTAGTTGAATTTACATATACTCCAAATTGGTTCATCGTTAAATTAAATGATGAAATATTTTCATATAGTCTAAAGTCATCAAATTTATCTATGATGAGTGATAGATGGTATGCAATTGTTTTAAATTTAAATAATAAAGCAAGACAGTTAAGTTTATTCATATATGAAACTATTGAACAGACTGGGGCGATAAATCCAGAACATTCATCCGAATTATTGCAAAAATTTGCTGATGTAAAAACAATTGACCAAATTAGTATAGATAATGGGAATTCTTGGAAATTATTAGGTTGCCCAAGCGATTTAACAAATATAAGAATTTGGACTAAACCAATTGAATTAGAAGAACAGGAATTAATATTATCACAGTATGTTGTCAATGATACACATCTTACACTGTTAGTTGATAACGCTGCGCCACAATTATTGATTAGTAAAACATCAGTAAATAGAAATTTACCAGATGTATAACGATGAATATATATTATAAAAAATATGAATAAAATTAATTCACTTTTAAATTTAATTAAAGCGTCTTTATATAAAGGCGATAAACCATCCTCATCGAGATTATTCAGTTATGTAATGATGAGTATTATTTGGTTGTTTGGTTTAATTTATGCAGTTGTTGAAATTGGTAATGCAACTATGTCATGGAAACATGGAAATGTTTATATACCTGCAGTTCAAAATATCACAATATTTGGTATGTTACTTGCACATCAATTAACATTACTTGGTATTTATAAAAATGCTGAAGTAAGTTTTGATAATAAGTCTGAAATTAAAAATACTAAAGTTAATAACTCTGATGAATTAATCACTTCATAAAAAGTAAAAATGAAACAAGAAAATAAAAATAAAGTAAAAGATACATTGAGTGATTTATTAGGTGATTTACCTGATGAAATTCCAGGTTTATCTTGTGAGAATCCTTTACCAAAAATATCTAGGTCAGACAGTTCGCAAACTGCACAAATGGATAAGGCAAAGAAAAAGGCTACACGAGTAATGACAAGTTTACTTAAATTTTATTTAAGTGAAGAAATAATTGAAGAACATGAATACATAAAAGCTAAAGCATCAATTGATGAATATGCACTTTCAATGTTAATTAGACAAATGCAAAATAGTGAGACTGCAATATCAATTTTAATGGATATGATTCATGAAGGTGATATTGCACCTCGTATGTTTGAAGTTTTAAGCGACATGCAACGTACACTTCTTGATATTATAAAAAGTCAAACTATGTATATGATGGCGATTGAAGAAAATGCTAAAAAGTTATCAAGAGACATTGATGTATATAAAGGTAGAAGTGAAAATGATAATTCAAAAAATAAATCAAAAGGATTAAAGGCAAGGGGAACTAAAGAAATTATGAGAGCCTTACAACAAACAATTCAAGACGAAGATATAGAAGATGTTGATACCGATACGAATGAAAAATGATTATATTATGATTAAACCACTTGATAATATTGAAAATATCAGTGAAGGTGGTATTATAATAGCAGCACCAACACTAAATAGAAAGGCAATAGTTTTATCAGTTGGAAAAAATACAGAAGTTAAAAAAGGTGATATAGTTCTTAGGAACTTGGGAAAATCCACACCTCATACAATAGGCGATCATAAAATTGAAATTATTCATATAAATAATTTAATCGCAATTGTTGGTAATATTAATGATGAAAATGGCTAAACCAAAAGCAGACTCAGCAGGATTTGATTTTAATGTACAAACAACAGAATCATTCTCATGGTCATCAGCAATGGTTGAGGATTTAAATGTTGCAATTGATGATGGCTATAAACCAAAACAAAGCCCTTTTTATGAAGGGAACCCAAACTTAAGAAAAGGTAATATTGTATTTACATATACAGCTGAAGAAATACGCGAAATAAAAAGATGTGCAACAGATATAGTATATTTTGCTAATACATATTGTACTGTTATGACTGATGATGGTTTGATGACAATTAAACTTAGACCATATCAAGAAAGTATGTTACATCAGTTCCAAGCAGAACGATTTAATTGTTGTCTAGCCAGCAGGCAAATTGGAAAATGTCATATTTCTTTAATTAATATATTAAGAAATGGTATAATAGAAAAAATAACAATAGGAAGACTTTATTTTGAAATTTTAAAACAACAAAGAAAACTTACATTTTTAGAAAAATGTAAACATTTTCTATATAAATTATATGAAAAACTTGATTCATTTGACAATAAGCAAGTATGTACTTGATATATAATAAAAATAATTTTTGTATATCTAAAACTTTAAAAATGAAAAAGAATTGTACTATTTGTTCAAATGAATTTGAAACAAAAACATTAAAATCAAAATACTGTTCAAAACAATGTCAGACAAAATTAGTATTCAATAAAAAACAAAAAAAAATACTTGACGAAGGAATTGAAGGTATTGACTATATAATTGATAAATGGAATGGTTATGCAACGCCAAGAATATATGGAGCTTGGATGAGAGCAATGCATCCTGGAAAAACTACAAAAGATTATTTAAATGATTTTCCCAATTCTCCTTTAACTTGTGATAGAGATAAAAATGCAACATCAATAAATTCGGGTCTTCATATGAAAGACCCTAAATATAGAAAAATGGCATCTGATGCAATGATGGGTGAACTGAATCCAAATCATAAAGCAAAAACTACTATTGATGAACGAATGAAGAGAAGTCCATTTTCAAAAAAATTTAAAAAATATAAAAATGAAGATGAACGTGACAATTTTGTAAATTCAATAGATTGGGATAATAGATTAACATCAACAAATTTACAATGGTGGATTAATAAAGGTTATGATGAATTAGAAGCTATTGAATTGTTAAAAGAAAGACAAACGACGTTTTCTTTAGATATATGTATTGAAAAACACGGTGAAGAAAAAGGACTAGAAGTTTTCAATAAAAGACAAGCAAAATGGAAAAAATCATTACAAAAAAACTTTGAAAAATATGGTGATAGTCGTAGTCCAAGTAGTAGTTTTGCATCAAGTATTATCAGTATTGTGTGTAAATTATTAAATGTTGAGGTTCCAAATAAAGAAAAGTGGATTAAAGATAAAAAAACACAAAAAGCGTATTCATACGATTTTACATACAAGAAAAAGATAATTGAATTTAATGGTGACTACTGGCATTGTAATCCAAATATTTATAACGAAGATTATTTTAATAAAAGAAAATCTTTAACAGCAAAACAAATTTGGAAATATGATTCAGAAAAAACAAATACAGCAAATAAGTATGGTTACCAGGTTTTGCATATATGGGAAAATTATTTTAAAAATAACCCAGAAGAAGTAATAAAAAAATGTATAGAATTTTTAAATGATTAAACTATTAAAACATTTAATTCTTTTAACAATATCACTAATAGAAAAATTTGAATATTCAAATTTAAGTTTAGACCAGAATGATATAAATAAAAAGATTTTAAATTCAATAAATGTACAAGATATTAAGGTTGAAACTGATAGTGGGTTTCAGCCTATTTCAAGTATACATATAACTCAGCCATATACTATTTGGGATTTGGTTTTAGAGAATGATATGTATTTGGAGTGTGCTGACAATCATATAGTTTTTGACAATATGATGAATGAAGTTTTTGTTAAAGATTTGCAGATTGGGCAATATGTACAAACTAAAGAAGGTTTAATTAAAGTAAAACATTTAAAGAAAAGAAATATATCAGTATCAATGTTTGATGTTTCAGTCGATTCAGAGGATCATAGATATTGGACAAATGGAATTCTTTCACATAACACGATTTGTTCTTCTATTTTTATTGCATGGTATTCTCTTTTTAATTTTGATAAGAATGCTCTTATTCTTTCAAATAAAGGTGCTACAACACGAGAGATTATTGACAAAGGTAAAACTATTCTTGAACATTTACCATTCTTTTTAAAACCAGGCATTTTAAAATGGGATGTGTTTAATTCAAAATTTGATAATGGATGTAGAATCATAGGTCAAACAACAACAAAGAAAGCTGCGATTGGTTTTACTATTCATTTGTTGTTTATGGATGAGTTTGCACATATTCCTCAAAACTTTGTTGATTCATTTTATGAAAATGTTTATCCTACAGTTTCAGCATCAAAAAATTCAAAAGTAATTATAACTTCTACACCAAATGGATTTAATAAATTTTACGAAATTTATAATGCAGCTGAACAAGGTTTAAATGAATATGCAGCATATAGAGTTGATTGGTGGGATGTGCCAGGGAGGGATGAAGCTTGGAAGGACCAAGAAGTTGCAAACTTGGGTAGTGAAGAAGCATTTAATAGACAATACGGGAATCAGTTTATTGTTGGTTCTTCGTTATTATTATCACCAGGGAGTCTTAAAAAATTAGCAAAACATCAAAAGTTATATGTTCACCAAGAGTTACCTGAACTTGATGAATTTCTTTTAAATTATGATGGTTTAACTTGGGACCCATCATTTAACATTGAAGAGATACAAGAAGATACAAATTATTGGGTATTTTCAGTTGACATTGCAGCAGGACTTGGTGGAGACTATTCAGTTTTAAATATGTTTAAAATTGAAATAATGGATAATGAAGATTTGACAAAAATCATTACACCAAATTCATTTATTGATTTTTTCAGAATAAGACAAGTTGGTAGATTTAGAAGTAATACTCATTCAATTGAAGATTTTGCAAAAGTAATATATGTATTAGCATTTGAAATGTTTTATTCTGAAAATGTAAAATTAGTTATTGAATGGAATATGTTTGGTGGAGAGTTGTTGCGACATTTTGAAACATTATACCCAAAGCATAATAATTTTGATGAAGAAAGTATTGTGAAATTTAAACATAGAATTGATGCAAAAGTTAAAAGTCATGGTTTAAAAATCAAGTCAGATAACAAACCAATTTTTTGTCAAAATTTCAAAAAATATATTACACAAAATAAAATTATATTAAATGATAAACAAACTGTATTAGAAGCTTCAACCTTTGGAAAATTGCCAAATGGTTCATTTGCAGGGCAATTGGGTAATGATGATTTAATTATGACAAGTATAAATGTATCTGAATTTTTTCATACTGAAGATTTTGTTGAATTTGTTGAAGAAATGTATGATTTTGTTGATACTACTATACAAAACAAAATTGAAGAAATATTGGATAATGATACAAAGGGTGGTACATCTGAATATGATATATATGATTTACTTTAAGACGTGCATAGTTTTATCGTATTAAGTTTGATAAATAAAATAAAAGTATATGAAAAAATATTTTTATGTCTATCGAATTACTAATGTAATTGAAAATAAACATTATTATGGCTATCGTTCATCGAAAACACAACCTCATTTAGACTTGGGAATAAAATATTTTTCAAGTAGTAGTGATAAGAAATTTATTAAAGACCAAAAGGAAACACCTAAAAATTATAAATACATAATTATTAAGGAATGTAAAAATAAAAAAGAAGCATTATTGTTGGAAATAAAACTTCACCAAAAATTCAATGTTTCAAAAAATAAAAATTTTTATAATTTAGCTAACCAAACAAGCATAGGGTTTTCAACTGAAGGTGTTCATCTAACGAATAAACGAAAGGAAGAAATTAGTATATTTTTTAGTGGGAGAAAACAAACACAAGATCATATACAAAAACGGTCAGCAAAAATAAAAGGAGAAGCAAATGGTATGTACAGTACAAACTTTTTAGAGAAATGGATAAGTCAAGTTGGTGAAGAAATAGCTTTAATTGAATATCAAAAATTTTTAGAAGAAAATAGGAACGGTAAGAATAACCCAATGTATGGTAAGTTTGGGAAGAATCATGGAGCTGCTCAAACTTACAACTTAACAGGTAATGGTTTAGATGAACTATATTTTTGTGGAAATGATATTAAACAAAGAGTTGAAGAATTGTGTATAAATTGGAATACATTAAGACAATATTCAGCTAAAAGAAAAAGTTATAAAGGGTTTATATTAAAATTTGTAAAAAGATAAAGTTGTGTGAATATATAAATCAATAAAAATAAACAAAAAAATATTATAAAATGGCATTAGATCCACGAATTGCTTCGATAAAAGCAGCGGGTAATTATAGATTTGAATTTGATAAGAGTCAAGTTGTTAGTATACCCGCAAACCAAACAAGATTAATTGTTGGGTTCTCTAAAAAAGGTCCATTTAATACACCAGTATTTATACCTGATACATCATTTTTCAAACAAGTGTTTGGTGACATTGATAGAAATTTAGAAAAGAAAAATTCATTCTTTCATAGAAGTTGTTTAACTGCCTTGGAGAGAGGACCAATTCTTGCATTGAATTTATTAAATTTAGATTCTGATGATGCTGTAAAATATTTGAAATTTGCAACATCTACAACACCTGATGCACAATCAAATCTTGGTGCGTCAGCAGAATATCAAAAATTCTATAACAGAGATAAATTTTATTTTCCTGATAGTGATTCATTTTTGAATAATGTAGGGGCAAATAGAAATACACTTAGTTCATTAGCAGTTAATGATTTATTAGACTTTACTAATTTAGGACAAAAACCAATTTCAGTAATTGTTAAAAAATCAGCAAACACTAATGTAAGTGCATTTAATGTAACTGTTGAAGAATGGTATGGCACAGCAAATGTACCTGGTTATTTAAACAAAGATAGTTTAATATCAGACTTCATGGTTGATGTCTTTGTTATTGGTGGAAATTTTGGTGGTGATTTTACATCAGCAACACCTTATGAAAGGTTTACAGCAGACCCAACATTCCAAAAATATTTTGATGCAACACAAGGTATACAAAGAAGAAAATTCCAATCAGATTCTGGTGACACTTTAATTCAGGAATTTTTCAATGAAGATGAAGTTGATTTAATAGCAACTTACACTGCATCATTGTTACCAAATTTTGTAGACCTTTTAGGAAATAATTTATTTATAGAAACACTTATAAATGCAGAGAGTGCAACAACAGGTTTATTCTGTGCAGTTAATGAAGATTTATTTAGTGGTGATATTTTAATTGATGGAGTTCCTGGTGGGATTGATTTAATTGGTCACAATTTAGAATATGCACAAAGCAGTGGTATTCAATCTGATATAAATTTCTTATCATACAATGGTTCAATTGTAAGTGATTTAGAATATTGTAGAGAAATTACACCTGTTAATACTGCACAACAAACAACAGAAAATATTCAAGTGAGTGTTGTGACTGGAGGAGGTATACAAATCCAAATACAAGGTTCTGCTGGCGATGCAGTTTATGATGCATTTGCGGGTATGACAGCAAATACAACAACATCAATTGGTACATATATTTTAGGTGCACTTAACGGTGAATTAATACCAGTGTTATCTGTACAAGTTACACCAACCGTTGTTACTGTTCTTGTTTCTGATTTTGGAACAACTACTGTAGGTGACTTCCCAACAGTAGCATCAACAATTTATTCATATATTAATGAAAGTGATTTTGATTTTGTTGTAGATGATGCAATTGCTGGTAAAGGTTCAATTGTTGGTTCTTATGGAAGTTCATTGTATGACCAATTTTCAAATGGTACAGTAACAAATGGCGATGAAGCAGTGTTTGAAGTTTCATCAGTTGAATATATTTCATATTTAGTATTTAATGGTATTAACTATGATAAGGTTTGGACAAGCATTGGAACTGGAGTTGCAATTTCTGACCCTTCATATTATATACCTGCAGTTAGAATTGATGCATATCAAGAAGATGGGCTTACTAATAAAACTGATGCAAGTGAATTTACATTAGATGGTTCAGGTTTATTTCTTAAATCTGATGGTGCATCTGCAACTGTAAATTGTTTAAATGTACAAACACTTAAAGGTTCATTAAACCGAAGCATTGAAATTATTGCAGATTCATTAACACAAGCAACACTTAAACCTAACCAAGTATTAATTGATTCAACTTCTCCAGCAATTGCTGACATTGTCGTTGGAAATTATTTATTAAATTCAGAAGGTTCAATTGCTATTCCACACTCAAGATTAACAAGAATAAATGTAGTACAAGGTGGGTTAACAAATGCAACATATTCTTCAATTCCTGTAGGTAAAACTGCGGTTTTAGTTACATGTCAAAGTGACATTGTTATAACAAATATTATTGGGTCACCTACACAAAAACTTGTTGAATTATATTTCCCAATTGATAGATGGGTTGATTATTTGAATATTTTTACACTTGATGGTTTTGTACTTAATCCTGCTAAACATATTCCAGATGGAACAAATTCAAGACAAAATAATATCTTGAATGGAACTCTTAATGGAACAAATTTAGCGAAAGCATTAACAAATAGAGAAATTATAAATTTCCGTTATTTGGTTGATACTTTTGGTAATGGTATTGAAGCAGGTAGTAAATCAATATTCACACAATTGTCAGATTCTAGAAAAAACTGTTTTGCTTTAATTAATGCACCAAGTGCAAAAGATTTTAAGAATAGTACAAATCCTAAATTTACTGATATTACTGGTGCATTAAGTTCAAGATTAATAAGCGATGGTGGTGATTTATCACTTAATCCAACTGTAAGATATTCATTACCATCAACAACACAAGGTGGTAGTTGGGGTGCATTCTTCTACCCATTTATTACAGTTCGTGATTTGGGCAAAAATATAAATGTACCACCTGCTGCATACGTTTCAAATAATTTTATTTTAAAATATGAAAATGCATTACCTTGGTCATTAGTTGCAGGTGTTCGTAGGGGTGTAATTGCAGGTAGTGGAGTTGTAGGTTTAGAAATAAATCTTGATAGAGAAGATAGAGAATATCTTGAACCATTTGGTATCAATCCAATTGTTTTCCAAAGTGGAACAGGTCCAACTATTTTTGCAAATAAAACTGCACAACAAACACCTAAATCTGCATTAAGTTCAATTAACGTAAGAGAAGTTGTTATTTACATACAAGATGGGATTGATGCAATTCTTAAAAACTATTTGTTTGAATTTAATACACCACAAACACGTTTGGAAATTAAAACTCTTGCTGATAATTTCTTATCAACTGTTCAAAATGACGATGGTGTTTTTGATTTTAGAAACATCATGGACGAATCAAATAATACACCTGATGTAATTGACCAAAATGTAGGTATACTTGATACATTTATTGAACCTGTTAGAGGAATGGAAATTCTTGTACAAAGAACAACAATTCTTAGAACTGGTGCAATAAGCACAGGAAACTTCCAATAAAAATATAGTAGGGGATATCGTTCCCTACTGTTTTTAAATATATAAAAAAACAAAACAATGATAAAGAAATTTAGTGAATACATGAGACTTAATGAAGGTCAATCAGATTTTGATACTGCTGAAGAATTTGTTCAAGATATTTGGAGGGGGGAAGAATCTAAAGCAAAAAAAATCGCATTAACAAAGATTAAAAAGTATTTGGAGGGTGAATTGATAGGTAATACTACAGATTTGGGTGACAATACGTCAGATGTAATAGATTCACCAATTAAAAAATTGTTAAATGTTGAATTTAGGCATGATATGGATAGTAGTTTAGTCTTAAAAGTTAAAGTTGAACTAGAGAATGGTAAGAAAGATGAAATAACTTATAATCTTTAAGAAACGTATTCATAAAAAAAAAACATATGAAACATATAAAATTATTTGAATCTTTTTGCGATTCTTTAAATGAAGCGACTGTAGTTGATAATATAAATGATCTTGAAAAGGAACTTCCAAAAGTATTTAATGTATATGATTATCTTATAGTATTTAATATGTATGGTAGTGCATTTGGTGATAGGAAATCTGTATTAGATGAAGTTATGAAATTAGCACCAGGTATAGATATTAAAAAAATAGTAATGTCAGCAGGTACTTATGCATCATATGAAAAGTACCGTTCTGAAAATGGATATGGTGGAGAAAGAAATGGTACAAAAGCAAAAGAAGATTGGGCTGAAATGTTAGAAAATAATCCAAATCAACTAATACAAGTATCTATAGGAAGGGATGGTAAAGAAAAAACTTATAAGAAAATTGCAAATGAAATAACAAAATATTTAGGTAAATTACCTGCGGCTAAAGCAGTACTAAAACAAGCATTCAGCCAAGCAAATGATAGTTATGATAGAAATTTAACAATGGATAAGTATTATCAAAAACTAGCTGAACTTTGGCATAATTCAAGTGATGTATATAATGCAAAAGGCAGAGGGACATTTGGGAGAAATGTAACAGATACAGAAATAAGAAGATATTTATTAAGTCTTTAAGAGTCTTCAATAAAAATATAAAAAATAATTAATAAACAATGGGATTACCACATTACAATCAATCAAGAGTAAGTAATCAAAAATACGAACCAATTTATCCAAACTTATTTGAGGTAACTATGTTTTCTCCATTAGGGGATGATACGAGTTTAATTCTTGAACAAGTTAAAACTGTAAGTGGTTTGAACGCTCTTAACCCTTCTGTTGACCCAGTTGGACAAAAATATAAATTTGCAGACCGCTCATTTGCTGGTATGCCAGGTCAAACATTTGTAGATATTGGATTAACATTTTCACTTAATTTAAATGAAGCAAATGAAAACTTTATTTACAATACATTCCGCAAATGGTACAAATTACAATATGACCCATTAACAGGAACTATGGGATTGAAGAAAGATTATGTTGGAAGCATGATAATTGTTCAATATAATAGAATTGGAGATATTTTTAGAAAAATTACATTCAAAGATATTTTTCCAACAGGTTCACTTGAATGGCTGGATGAATTGAGCTATGAAACACCAGACCCTGCTGAACTTTCAATGACATTCCGTTGTGACTCTTGGAAAGAAGAAAATGTTGGAGATTAAAAAAGAATTAAAAAGAAACATATAAAAATATTTGAACAATTCGTAAATGAAAAATCAGCCCACCCATCGGAACTTTATGATTTTTTAGGTGTAATGAGATTATACACTGATGATATAATTGATGCAGCATACACAAAACTAGAAGTAGGTTTAGATGGTGGACGTGCATGGAATGAATTAAGTAATGAATTTCCAAGGAAATTTAAAGAAAAATATCGTGATAGCTTTGTTGCATTGTTTGATGATATTGTAGACGGAAATTATAAAAATTTAAAAAATGATTAAAAAATTTAGTGAATATCATAATGGGGAATCTTTAAATGAAGGCGCTTCTAATTTTGAAAAATTTAATTCAAAGTTAAAAGATGTTTGGGAGAGTATTTTAACTAAAGCTGAAAGTGAAGCTTTAGCTAAATTTAAAACTATTATAAGCAAAGAATTAATTGGTAATACCACAACAGATGTATATTACCCAATCACAAAAATTGTTGATATTGCATATGCTTGGGATTATGAACAATCGAGACTATTAAAGGTTACTGTTGGTTTTGATGGTGGGTGGAAGGATAAAGTAATAACATATCGAATAAGTTAATAACATAAAAATAAACTTTGAGAATTTCGGTTCTCAATTTTTTACATCTTTTTAAAAATATAATATATAATACAAATTAAAGGTTTATGATAATATTTGCAGTTGTACACAATTCATCAGGGCGGACTTATATAGGTTATTCTGAAAATTACAGTTTTACAAATTTTGGTACAGGGATTTACATAAAAAAAGCGATTAAGAAATTTGGAATAAATCAATTTTCAAAAAAAATATTAGAAGAGTTTCCAAGAGATTCATTATTATCAGATGTATTAGCTAGAGTTGATTTTTGGATAAAGCAATATAAAGCAGATGACCCTGAATTTGGGTATAATGAAACTATTGATGAATTAATTCCACACAAGAAAAAATTAGTCAAAAAAATTCAAGTATTACTTTCACCAGAAGATGAAAATAATTTAAATTCAATCATTATTGAAAAGTCAATGAAAGATAATATAAAACCAATATCAATTTCAAAATACGTAAGACAATTAATTATAAATCATATTGTTGGTGAAACTTCAATAGAAAAACAATTCAAAAAATAAAATATGTCACAAGAACATGATGATGCAATAAAAAAAGAATTTGAAAAATCTGAAGGTATTTCAAATTTAGGTAAAGTTGAAATGGGCAAGAATCAACTTAACATGAACGACCCTGAAATAAAACGATTACATGAAATTGCTGGTCACCAAACATTAGATCTTTCACAATTACCATCAAAAGGTAAATTTTATAGAGACGATTTAAGAATTTTAATAAGACCTGCAAGGGTTGGTGAAATTAGAGAATTTTCAACACTCGATGAAAATAATTTAAAAGACGTTGATGATCGCTTAAATAGCATAATGGTAAATTGTGTTAAGATAATGTATGATAATGGGATTGGTTCATACAAAGATGTATTAGAAGAAGATAGAATTTATGTAATATTATCTGTTAGAGAATTAACATTTAAACAAGGGGAAAATAAATTAATGATGCCAGTAACAAAGAAGGCATGTAAAAATTCAACTTGTAAATCTCAAAGTGCAATAGAATTAAGAACAGAAAATTTACAATTTTTTGAAGTATCTGATGTTTTAGAAAAATATTATGACGAAGTAAATCGTTGTTATTCAGTTCAAACAAAAAATTATGGCGTAATAACATTAGCTCCACCAACAATAGGAGTAATGAGAGCTATCACTGATTTTGCAAGACAAAGAGAAGAGAAGAATTTACCTTGGGATAAATCAATGTTAGCAGTATTACCATATCTTCAAAGAGAATGGAGAAATTGGGATAAGAAAGCAATATTTGAATCAACATCAGCATTCCAAGGTTGGGACACGAATAAATATGCTTTAATTTATCGTTTAGCTGAACAAATGAAAATAGGTGTTAATCCTGAAATGATTTTTCCATGTAATGAATGCGGTGAAGAGGTCACTGTGCCGCTGAGCTTTCCAGGGGGCATCAAATCTCTATTCATTATTTCAGATATCACTTCTGAACTTCTTTAAAGCAAGAGTTATTCTAATGGAAAAGCTTCATATTCAACCTTCTGAAATTGATGCTTTTCCATATTATGAATATGAATATACATTACAATTTTATAATGAGATTTTAAATGAACGAAAAGATACGAATGATAAAAATACACAAGACACATCAAATAAATATAATCTAGGGAATCAACACAAAGGTTTAAATAAGAATTTAAAAAATTCACCAAAACTAAAGATGCCTAAATTATAAAAAAGAATAAACAATGGCAGCTGCTACACTTAAAGATTTGTTGAACCCATTAAAAAAACTCGATGCAACCAATAATGCAACAAACGAATCTATAAATAATTTAACACTTGTAATAACAGGACATGCTAATGTCGCAAATTCATTACAGGGAGCAATCTTAGCACAATTGCAAGCTCAAACTGAATTATTGAAAGTATTAGCAATTGGTAAGAAGGGTGATGGTTTAGCGGGAATGTTTAGTAGTGGAAAAGAAAAGGGTGGTTTAAAGAAAGGTGCTGATGCGTTAGGTGCATTAGGTGCAAGTGCAGGAGAATTATCAAAGGGGTTACTTATGTTTGCATTAGTACCAAAGGGCATACATACAAAATTTATTGATTTTATTTTAACTATTGATGAAGTACTTGAAGATATTAATACAAAGAAGATAAAGCAAGGTGGAACTGCATTACTAAGTATAGGTAATGGGATATTTAGTTTTGCTAAATCAATAGCTGCATCATCAGTTTTATTATTGACTGCAGTTGTAGGTATTCCTTTATTATATGCATCAGTTATAGCCGTTACACCGCTTTTTTTTGCATTAGGTATGTTATCAAAACCTATACTGAGAGGTGCAAAAACCCTTGATAACATAGGCGAAGCAATAACATCATTTGCAATTGGATTAGCAAGTTTTGCATTGGCTACAATTTTCATATTAATAGAACCAAAAATTCTATTAGGTATGGTTGCATCTATTACATTAATAAGTACAGCAATTGGTATAATAGGTACACAAAGCAAATTCATTAATCGAGGTGCACTATCAATTGCCTTAATGGGTTTAGCATTAATTCCATTTTCTATAGGTTATGGTTTCTTTGCACTTGCAACTTCAGGAGTAACAATTGAATCTGCATTTATGCAACTTGCAATTTTAGGAGCAGTTGGATTAGGTGTTACTTTAATTGGTAAAGCTGGTATGGCTCCAATTAAGGGTGCAATTTCAATGGGGATTATGGGTATTGCTTTTTTACCATTTGCATTTGGTTATAGTATGTTTGCAGAAGCAACAAAAGGGATGACCATTGAAGATGTTGGTATACAATTAGCAGTGATTGGTGGAATTGGTGCAGCATTTGCAGGTGCAGGTTTTGCATCTCCATTTATTATTGCAGGTGCTCTTGCTATAGGGGCTTCAGGTGCAGCATTATTATTATTGGCACCTGGTCTTAAGGCAATGAAAGAATTGCAATTTACTGAAGATGATTCAATAAATTTAGCATTTGCATTAAGTTCTGTTAAAGCTTCATTCTTAGGTGGTGAAAATGCAGGGGAAGGGTTCTTATCAAAAATAGGTGGTGTAATTACTGGAGCAATTGATTCTGTAAGAATGATTGAATCTGCAGCAGGGTTTATTGCTGCTGGAACTGCATTAATTTCATTATCAGCAGGATTAAGAGAATTTAAAAAAGTTGATTTTACTGAGAGTGATGCACAAACTATGGCATTGACTTTATCATCAGTAACCGCAGCATTTGCACAAGCTGGTGGAGAACCTGCAAGTCCAGGTGGATTATTTGGTGCAATCTTTGGTAATGCATTTAGCCCTAACGCAGTTGAACGAGGGATAAGTTCAGTCATGGGTGCTGGTGCAGCTCTTAAAGATGTTGCACAAGGTTTAATTGAATTCCAAGGTTTAATTGATAGTAAGTTAGATTTTGATAGTGTAGGTTCAGCAATCAGAAAAACATTAACATTTGTTGGAGATGCTTTTGGTAACATTGGTGGCATGGAAGATGCTAATAATGCATGGTTTGGTTTAATAAGTTGGGATGAAAATCGTGTTGCAAAAGGTATTGATGCAGTAAAAGGTGCAGGAAAAGAACTTACACAAATTGCAACAGGATTAAAATCATTTCAAGAACTAATTGATTCTGAAGTAAATTTTGAAACTATTGGAAATGCAATAAAAACTACGCTTACATTCGTAGGTGATGCATTTGCTACAATTGGTGGAAAAGAAACATCAGATTCATGGTTTGTTTTTTCTTGGGATGAAAATGCCGTTGCAAAAGGTATAAATGCTGTAAAAGGTGCTGGTGCTGAACTTACACAAATTGCACAAGGTTTAACATCATATCAACAATTAATATCAGATTCTTCATTAAGTTTCGAACCTGACGGAAATCTTGCAAAAGCAATAAGAAATAGTTTAACATTTGTTGGTGATGCATTTTCAATGATTGGTGGTAAAGAAACGACAGATAGTGCATGGTTTGGTTTAATAAAATGGGATGAAAACGCAGTTGCAAAAGGTATCGATGCAGTAAAAGGTGCAGGTACAGAATTAAAAAATATTGCAGATGGATTAAAGGTCATATCCGAAATTGCCGACCCTATTGCAGTTGGAAAAACATTATCTTCATTATTAACATCTGTTGGAAATTCGTTTAGTTCATTATATATTGAAAATCCTGATATTGATGATAAAATGTCAAAGGTTGCAACTTTTATAACTGCAGTTGGAACACAAGCAAAAGATGGAAATCTTACAAAAACAGCTGAAGGGTTCCAAGGAATCTCAGATGCAATTAATAGCGTTGATTTAGAAAAATCTAATTCAATGGGTAACTTATTTAAAGCAGCTGCATCATTAGGGACTGAAGCTGAAGCTTATATGAAACTTGCAAATGCTGTTGCTGAAATTAGAGATATGCTAGCTGCAATGCCAAATACATCAGAAACTCCTATATCAACACCTATAGGTCAAGCAATAACAAATACCGAACCTAATAAAGAAACATCACTAGATTTAAATAAACTTAATATTACACTATCTAAAATCAATGCAACAATGGCGAACTTACCATCTGCTATTGCTTCTATTGAAATTAAGATTCCAAATGAAATATAATATATAAAAAATAAAAAAAACATATGAAACACATTAAACTTTTTGAACAGTTTATAAATGAAAACGAGATTCAACCTATAGGTGATACTCTTAAGAAAAAATAATCCATCATAATTGGGGAGATGTTCTTAGTATTAGTGGTGGAGACATTGATGTTACATTTGATGCTATAGCATGGGGTTCATTAAAAAGAATAAAGATAGGTGAATATTTAACAGTAAAGGAAAAAGATAATTCGTCTAAAAAATGGATGGTAACTAAAATTGCAAAACGTCAATATAATATGGAGGAAATTGATGGTGATAAAGTAGGTAACTTTACAATGTAATTAATTATATCATATTAATAAAATAAAAATTATAAAGAATTAGCGAAAATCTTAAAACAAAATGTAAAACTCTATATATAAAATTTATCAGAGTCAAGAAAGAAAAAGATTAGAATTTAGATTTAGACTTAAAGCAATTTTAGAATAAGTAATTTATATTATTAAGTAACAAGTATTAAAGTATTATAGACATGAATAAGGTTGAGAGTATCGTATGGTTTGATTTGGAAACTACAGGTGTAAATATTGCAACTGATAGAATAATTGAAATCTGTTTAATAAAAACTGATTTAGAAGGTAATCATATAGAAACATTTGAATCTCTAGTAAATCCAGGAGATATTGAAATTAGACCTGAAGCTCAAGAGAAACATGGAATTTCAATTGAAGAACTTCAGGATTATGAAGGTTTTGAACATATCGCAAAAACTGTTTTTGATTTTATTGGTGATAGTCATTTAGGTGGTTATAATGCAATGAGATTTGATATTCCTCTTTTGGTTGAAGAGTTTATGAGAGTTGGTATTGTGTTTGATTTTAGAAAACGAGCAATCATAGACCCATTCTTAATTATGGCAAAATATGAACCAAGAGATTTAGGTTCAGTTTATGAAAGACTTATAGGTAAACCTTTAGAAAATGCACATAGAGCAACTGCTGACATTGAAGCAACAATGCAAATATTTTCAAAACAAAAGGAAAAATACAATATGTCCAATGATTTAATTGAAATTGATTCATTCGTAAATGACCAAAGAAAAGACATGGTTGATTTGAGTGGGAAATTAATTTTTAAAGAAATTGATGGTAAACGTAGAATTGTATTTAATTTTGGTAAATGGAATGGAATTTCAATTAAAGAAGCTTTTGATAAAGATGCAAGATATTTTGATTGGATTATAGATAAAGGTGAATTTACAAATGAAACTAAAATCATTGTAAAGAAATTATTAAATAGACTTAAAAGCGATAAACCCTTTGAATATTAAAAATATAAAATTAATGAAAAACTTATTTTTTCTTTTATTAATTTTTTCAAGTTATTATAGCTTTGCTCAAGATATTATAGAGCAAAGCTATAATAGTTTAAAAATTGATACAAGTACACTAAAACAAGCATACACTACTAATAATATTGATTCACAAATCAATATCCAAAGTAATAATAAAAATTTATCATTTCCTGCATGTTCACCTGGGACATCAAATCCAAATTGTGCAACTAATACACCATTAACTATTGGTGCACCTTGTATTACTGGAACAACGTGTAGTGGAAGTTTACCTAGTTTATCAGGTACTTGTTTAAGTGGTGCTCTTGAGTGTTCAGTATATTCCTTTGTTGCAACATCAACAAATATGTATGTATTAATTACATTTAATTCTTCATCAGGTTGTCATATAAGATCTACTGTACATTCAGCGACAGGTTCTTGTGTTGGTACTCAAATCAGTTGTCAAACAGGAGCCCCACTTGATGATTTACATTCATTTACAACATTAATTATTGGTAATACATATTATGTTCAAGTTTGTTACTTGCCTGGTGGTGCATGTGGTAATAATGGTAATGCAACATATTGTATAAATGTAGACGAATCAGATATCCCATGTAATACTTACATTGACCCATGTGGAACTGCTGCAGGTTATGCAACAAACCCAACAGTTCCACAAGTGGTTGCAGATTGTCAAACAGAACCATTTTCTCCATCTTTGCAACCAGGTTCATTAAATACATTTTGTTATGATTTTACCGCAACTAATACAAGTGTTGATTTTAATGTAATAATTACATCAAATTGTGGGGGTGGTAATGTAACAAATTTCTCTTGGGCTCTATATGATATAACTTGTGGTATACCTATACAAACAGGTAATCTATCTAATTTAACATTCACACCAGTCATTATTGGTAACGACTATGTATTTTGTTATACATTTAATGTACCTGCAACTTGCTCACATTCTCAACATTGCCCTTATTTTGTTGGTGCAACCCCAATTCTTTTAGATTTTGATTTAATTAAATTTGTTGGGACATATCAAAATAAAGAAGTTTTTCTAAATTGGTCACTTAATTCAAATAATAAATTAGTAAATGTTGAGAAGAGTTATAATGGGATTAACTTTGAATCTTTAATAAATTATGTTAAGGATTCAGCTATTGATAAAAATCCATATTCTGATGTAAGTTATTATAGATTAAAACAAGATGATACTTATTCAAATACAATTGCAGTTAGTACAGACTCATATGACACAGATAAGTTTCAAATTTATAACACATACCCACAACCTTTTAGTGAATTATTAACATTAGATTTTAATCCTGGTAATTCAACTTCAGTTAATATAGAAATCATTGATTTATTAGGAAGAGTTGTTTTTAATGAAATTTATAAAGTTATACCTAAATCAAGAAATTATGTTGAATTGCATTTAGAGAAATTAAATGTAGGTATATATAATGTATTATTAGAAGAAACTGTGACTAAAAGAGTGTTATCAACTCTAAATTTCAAAAATAAATAATTTTATTTTTGAATATATAATTTAACAAAAAAAAACATATGAAACACATTAAACTATTTGAACAGTTTGTGAATGAAGAAAAGTATAATGGTTATTATATTGCTGGTAATTTAAAATCCAAAGATTTTGATAATCTTATAACTGATTATGAGCAATTAAATTCACAAGATTTATACGCAATATTAGGATCACCGCAAGCAAAAGGTATGATGTGGCATACTAATTTTAAATATATGTTTGAGACTGGAGAAAATAATAATCATGTATTTAAGTCACCTACTATTACAATTGAATTTACAACAAAAGATTTAAATTATGCTTTTGATAATGCAGAAATAATAAGACAAAAATAATAAGATAAAATGAAACACGTTAAACTTTTTGAACAGTTCATTAATGAAGCTGAAAACAATAAAATAATATATGCAAGATTACTTAGCAATAATAGTCTAAAAGACGAGACTGCTAATAATTTTATGGGTGGTAGGTTATTTCAGGATTCACGTGGTCCTGACCACGGCGCTTTACCAAGCGATGTTTATTACTTATCAAATGGTATATTACTATATGGTAAAGGGTTAACTGTTGGTTCTGTTATTAACATTGATAATAGTGCACATGGAACTAAGAATAATTCAATTATGAATAATTTAAAGGTTATTGATAGTGTTGGTAATTGGCATGCGAATGTAACTAGTATGGTTAAAGCCAACAAATCGAAATATCCTATTACTGGTAAAGTATGGCCTGAAGTTTATATAATGACTAAAAATGGATCTTATAGTAGTGATTTTTTGGTTGAACTTTAAAATTTATTAAAAAACTTTCAATTCTTAATTTTTTTTGTTAATATTTTATTAATTAAAAGATAAACATGGAAATTGAATTTTATTGCGACGGAAAATCTAGACACCTTGTATGTAAACCTTATTCAATTGAAAATTTACATAAAATGGCAGAAATTTTAAATATCAAAAGATGTTGGTTCCATAATCACAAGACCCACCCACACTATGATATACCAAAAAAACGAATTAAAGAAATCGTAAATCGTTGCAATTTGGTTACAAGTATGGAAATTTTAAAAATAATTAAAAATATTTCATAAAAATGAAACTATTTCTTAAACAAATGTATTATATATAATATAACAATTAAACAAAACGAAAACAACAAATGCAAATGCGAAATACATATCATACTATTATATCTTGGCCGAGGTTTACAAACCTTAGTAAGAATATTTTATGTGCGTATAGTTCATTGCAAGCAGTTGAGGGCACTTTACATAAACCGGGTTGATTTAAGAATATAAGAAATATTCAAGAGCCTCGGTTATTAATTTAACTGAGGCTTTTGTAGTTTTTGAAAATTAATTTTAAAAACTTTCAAATAAGAAAAAGACTTGTTATAATATTTGTATAACAATTTGAAATACTAAATAAAAACGGTTGCGTGGCTCGAGAGGCAATAGGCAATAGATTGCAAATCTAATTAACGTGGGTTCAATTCCTACCGCAACCTCTATAAAACATTTGATTTGGCGAAATAGAAACGCTATGTGAGTTGGTAGGAACCGAGCACCAAGAAGTCAAACTCATACCGTAAAACGTACAGCTTGTTCCATGTAGGTATCAAACCCTACAATTAAATGTTTTTAATGGAAGATTACTCAACTGGATAAGAGGACGGTTTGCTAAACCGTTAGGTCGTAATGGCGATAGGGTTCGAATCCCTAATCTTCCGCAAGATGTTGTTTATTGTCAACTAAATGAATGAAAAAGTTGATAATAAACAACTAAATAAAAAGTTTTTAAAAACTTTCAAATAAGAAAAAGACTTGTTATAATATTTGTATAACAATTTGAAATAACAAATAATGATTCTTTAGCTCAGTTGGTTCAGAGCAGTGCTTTTACAAGGCAAAGGTCATAGGTTCAAATCCTATAAGAATCACCAAATTCGCAGGGTAGACTGGAGATAGTCCCAGCTCGGTCTCATAAGCCGTACCACATAGGTTCGAATCC
>Ga0114918_10000387_pt1 | contig 37880 bp, 65 predicted proteins | sample LantaG_FD_87015 | JGI IMG/M metagenome (GOLD analysis project Ga0114918, IMG submission 87015) | Deep subsurface microbial communities from Baltic Sea to uncover new lineages of life (NeLLi) - Landsort_02402 metaG | ecosystem: Environmental > Aquatic > Marine > Oceanic > Sediment | place...
ACCAGCATCTTCTTTTATAAATTCGTCAAATTTTAAAATCATAGTAGTATATATAATTTTTTTATTTCAATGATTTGTTGTATTTTTGTTTCATTAAATTTATATATATGAAAAAAGATTCCGAGATAAAAATGATAACATCCTTTAAACTTTTTGAATCCATGAAAGAAGATATAAAACCATCGTATTTGATGACTCTTTCAGAATATAAGGAAAAGGTATCACCAATATTAAAAGATTTCTTGAAATATATGAAGAAGAACACTCTTCAATATTATATTATTGATAATTATAGTTGCTTAAATTATATTACTTATCCTGTTTATAAAGAAAAAGAATTGGAATCTTTTCGTAGAAATAAATGGAATTTAGGTGAGGATTATGTTAAAAAACACTGGTTAGAGAGAAATGGGGTATTACCAGAAACAAATATTCCTGAAAATATATCAAAGATAGTTAATGAATATTTGGATTTTTTCACAAAAGTATTCGGTGAAAAAAATCTTTCAAAAATTGAATTTGATGAAACAAAAGGTAATAAACGATCTCTTCGAAGAGCAATTGAAGATGATACTTATTTGAATATGTTGAAAAACAATGAGATAACTGTTGAAAAACTTACTGAAATTTTTGATTCAGTTGGTGTTAAAGTTCCAGTTGGTATTTTGAAAAGAGCCAATGTCAAACCTATTGTAAAGACAGAAGAGAAGACAGATGAACAAATTCAGAAAATATTTAATGGGATTTTAAAGAATTTACAAAATTTTAAGGACAAAAATGTAAACTCTTATAGTTTAATTACAAGAATGAAAAGAGATTCTTTTGGTATTAGTTATGCTACTGTTTATCAATTTAAACATATTGTAGATAATTGGAAATTTTTGTCTGATGATCAAAAATCTATAATTGAAAAAGAATTTCCAGATTATTCGAACAAGATTAAACAATTTGCATCTAAAGAAGAAGAAAAAGTAAAAATTGAAAATATTTCTTTCGATAAGGTTCTTGCACCTATTATTCAAAAATTTAAAGATGGTATTCAGGGCATTGTTGATAAACAAAAAAAGAAGATTGATGAATATTATCGTAGTACTTATATGAGTATATTGGATGATTATAAGACATTAACTGGAACAGAATTTGAAAAGAAACATGGTTATCCAGTAATAGATAAGTATACAAGAGATGTTAAGGGATATTCCCTTAATAAATTTTGGAATTCGACATTTGGACAACTTCTTAAAATGAAAAATGGTGTAGAGAAGGAATTGGATAAAATTATAACCAAAGATCAAGATGAATATCAAATGAGAGAATATGATAAAATTTATTCTTTATTTGGTAGATTGAGAACGAAATATCCAAATCTTGTTGATTTCGAATTAGAAACACCAAGAAAAGGTAAAAATGGTGTTGAATTTACAATGAAAGCTTATGATCCAAAAGGTGTAATATATAACATATATACTGAAACTATTACAGCTGGTGGTTATAATATCCAAAGATATCACTTCAGATGGTTGATGTCGGTTTATGTTGGTGGGGATAGGGTTGCTATTTTCAAATCGGAAACTAAGTAATATTTTCTAATATATCTCCTAATTTTTCAAATCTATCTAGATTTATTTTTTCTTCTTCTGAAAATTGCCATACACTTTTTTCTGATGATTTTCTCATGTATCTTGGTAAACCAGTTGGACAAAATTCTTTACATTGATGTGCTCTTGTATGATTTTCATCAACATCATTTTCATTGATAGGTTTATTGAAATATTGACAATAGGTGGGTTTCATTTCTCTGTCATAACAAACAGAACAATTTATACAAGTTACGAATTCCCCTCTGATTATTATTGTTCTATTTTTTACCATTCCATAATTTTTATTTCATTATCTTTAATGATAAAATCGACAGTATCACCACCTCTATCACTAGGTCTAATATAAACCCTTAAACCATCATCACCTAAATCTTCTTGAACATTGATAATGTATTCTGAGAATACAACACCCCATTCATTGGCATCTTTACGAATTGTGCTTTCTATTGTGTTTTTCATTTCTTTAAAATTGTTTTTATAATATAATCTTTTACCATTTTTGGTGTCACATTAAATGTTAAATCACCTTCTAATCCAACATATTTAGTTATATTTGATATATCTTCACCTTTAACCCTATACATTGTTTTATCTGGTGAGTATATTCTAGCTTCTTTTACTTCACCAAATTTCCCACTTTCAATAACCCAAATCCATTCATTGTCATCAATGTGAACTTTCCTGTTTTTCATATTTTAAATTTTGAAGAAGATTAGTTTTTATAACATTGTGTAAATGTGGGTTTCGTCTTATCATTTTTTCCAATTGTTTTTTACTGAATTTACTTGATTCAATTTGTCTATAAAACCAACTATCAATTTCTTTTATACCAAACCAAGTATATGATGATGTTATTTTTCTATTACCAATCATAATACAATTAGATGAATAATCTATATAATAGTGATCGATGTCTTTAGTTGGATATTCTTCTTTAAATGTATCTTTTACATATTTGATATCATTTACACAATCGAATTCTATTTCTTTGTCTGTCATGTTTAAAATTTTGGATCTTGATGTATTGGTGGGTTTGAAATTTGTCGAACTTTTCTTTGTGGTTTTAATTCATCTGGTAAAAATTCACCAAATTCACGTACCATATTTGTTTTGGCAAGTATATGATGTTGAAAGTTTACATCAAAATTTTTAGCTAATATATTCCAACTAGTTCCTTTTGTAAGTCCTTTGTTCACATTACTAACTTTTGTCCAATCAGTAATTTTTGATTTTGCGGTATCAAACATTTGTTGTAATTGTTCATTAGTAATTGTTTCGGCGATTTTTCGTACATCAATTTTGTTCATAATTTAAATTTTAATGAATTCATAAATAATTCTCTTTCTCTTAAACGATTTGTTTCAGCGATATGTCTTAATGAATTAGATTGTTGTATTAAATTATTTTTATTTGGATCGTTTTCTGATAAATCCAAAGCATAATTCATAATTAAAGAATATCTTGTTACAAGGTTTTGATATTCCATAATACTGTTATAATGTGTATGTTCTTTAAATCGTTTCATATCGATAATAATTCATCTTTCAATTCTTCAAAACTGAAAAATACGTCATTGGCGAATTGGTACATTATATCCCATCGTTCTGGTTCTTTATCAAACAAAACATAACATTTTTTTCCTTGTCCAATCATATAACCTAATTCCAAGTGACAGGATTTTCCAGCCGGCATTACTAAAACACCAATATCACATCTATCCAAATGGGCTTTATCAAATTCGAAAATATGTTTAGCTGCCCATCCATTAAGTGCACCTTTATAAGACACACCTTTAATTTTTTCATAATCTCTCCAATAATCATCTGCTTGTGGACCCGGGGAATACCAATCATCAAAAACATCAAATCCCATTTCTCTTAATTTGTTTCCAATCAATGGGACATTTTCATTTTTCAAAGCCCCCATCAAATAAATACTTTTATCTATTTTTCCATTCTTCATATGTAATAATTTTATTTTTTAACCACTTTACGGCGTGATAATTTTTAATTCTTCTCCATTCTTCAACAACATCTTTTGGTCTTGTTATAACACTATCATAACAATCTGGAGCGTTATCAACTGAAGAATATAAAACACTTTCATTTTCATCCACAGTGTATTCGAACTCTATTTTACCACCAACTCTTTTATATTCTGGGGTATATTCTTCTTCAATACATTGTGCTGAATTATATATCAACATTGAAACAAAAGTATCAGTAATTTTTTTAATGTAATTTTGATATTCTTCTAATTCTTTTCGTTCCATAATTCAATCTCTTTGATTTCATCTTTTGTTAATCTATCTGGTTCAAAGTTATTACCATATAATTCTTTTCCACGTTTTATCAATCTTTTTTGTTTCAAAACAGAATTTAAAATCATACCTTTCCAATAAGGTCTTTTATCTTTTTTGAGATTGTGTTTATAGAAAAAGGTTATACCTTCCTCTTCTTTGAAGAATTTATTTATCAATTCTTTAGATGGTTTCCCGTAATTTATTTCTAATAATTCATCGTAATTCATTTTATTTATATATCGGAATTGTCTTGAAGTTTATATAAAACTTCTCCAAGTATTTTCCTTCTTTTAAAATTTGTGAATTCCTCATCTGTTGAAACCTCAATATGATTTATATAATATTTTTCGATTTCATTTGTTACAATAGCAGGACCGTATTCTCTATGTAATTTATTTTCTTTGAACCAATATTTAACTTGTCCACAACAGAATTCTACGGCAGGTTCGTCATTAATTGATTCTATAAGTCCGTTTACAGTATGAATTTTTGTCCCTTTTCCTATGTATATTTTTTCTTTATCATTTATAGTTTCTTCTGTATAATCTGATTTGTGATGTTCCATCTCGTATATCCAATGATCACCTTCTGGATTTCTATGTCGTTCATTACAATATGCGGATTTTATATTTATTGGTGGTGGTTCATATATTCCAGAAGAATTTATATTTGGTTTACACAAATTTCGAATTTTCATACATTTGAAAAATTCATCATCATTACCGACACATTTTTTATTTCCTCTGAAACCAATTTTAACCCCATCAATATAATACATACCAAATAGTGAATTTATACCATTTTCATGTGGTGTTATACATGCATTTGGATTATCATCACACCATTTTTCATACATTAAAAGAGAAGGACCGAATTCATTATGTAATCTACAATCTTTAAAATAATATATCCATTCATTTATTAAAGGATTATCCGGACCATGCATTCCAAATCCATCTGTGCCAAATTGTGTAATAATAGTTTTATGGTGAACTTTTACATATTTGTGTTTAAGACAAACATCTCTCAAATTTTCTAAATTGTGTAATTTGACATCCCTTCTATTTTCGAAATATATAGATTTTTCTATATTTATATAGTCAGCTACGTTATAACCAACTTCTTTAGTTTCATAATAAACTACAAAATAATTAATTCCGTTTTCTGTTTTTTGATCTGTTTTTGTAATGATGGAATCGTGCATTTTAGAATATTCATATGGTTCTTCAACATCACCACATTTATCACAATAAACCCACCCCTTTTTATCTTTCCAAAGATGTTCAAATTTAGATTTATAAACACCGTCACATTTTTTACATTTTTCGTTTATATTTTGTCTATCCATTGATTATTTCATCTAATACTTTAAATCTTTTTTCATTTACAACCATTTCGTGATCAAATAGTTCTCTTCTATGACCAACCCATTTACAATTATGACACACAGCTTCCATTATTGAACTTCCACCGAATAATACATGTCCATCATTTGAATAACATTGTGGGCAAAATTGGTCATCATTCCAAAAAGTATTCCCACCCGTTCCTGCAGAACCTTTAACACCACCATCTTGATCAAAACCGATAACTCCACTAAAACTGGAAATTGGTCCGAAACCTGAAAACCCAGAACTTCCTCGTTTTCCTTCAATCATTTATTATATCATTCAATTTTTTGAATCTATCTTTATTGATATATTCTTCATATGTGGGAATATTTTTAATGTCACCATTATTCATATAATGGCAATCTTCACATTCAAACCATGTTTTATCATCACCCCCACCCATATTATGATGATGTATTTTTTCACTACCACAATCAGGACAAACTCTGTCACTAAAACTACCAACTGAATGTGTGTCATATTCTTGTTTCCCAGCAATAAATTTGAGCCAATCTTCGTGTTCTTTTAAGTTAAATTCTTTCATTTAATATTTCTTTTAATTTTTTATATCTTCTGTTATTTACACTTTCTTCGTAAGATTGGAAGAGTTTTTTTGGTTTACCTTCCCATCCACATTTTCGACATTTAACGGATGTTTCAAAATACATCATTTTTCCACTGGAACAACATAATTTTTTATATGAAAATAATCTCCAACCCAATTACAATCATAACATTTAGCATAACTATCTTTAGTTGCAAAATGAAAATCTTGACCATTTATAGATCCACATTTCGGACAATGTTTATTAGTTTTATTCCATGTATGTTTTACAAATGGCATTATTTTCAGTTTTTTTATTTAAATATGGACATACTTCAATTGGTGTGTTATATTTTTCATCTATTATTGGTTCATCACCAAGTAATATACAGTTATGATTACCATGACGAAGATGTTCACAATATAAACAGGTGTAATGTGGTCCTTTCATTTTGTTTCATTTAAAATTTCATTTAAAATTTTAAATCTTCTTTGATTTATCCATTGTTCTTCATTTAAAATTTGATTATAATTCCCAATCCAATGACATTTATCACATTCATATTTAACATATTCTATAACTTGTCTTATTTCATTATTTTCAGTTCCTTTATGAACTTTATATGTTCCTTTATTATAACCACATTTTGGACAATAACCATACCAACCAGAATAAGACATATTATTTCAATTTCTTTTTAAGTTCATTAAGTTCATCCATCCAAATATTTTCGATTGGTGTAGATTCTAAAATTTTACATTTATCTTTTGTTCTGTCAAGTTCTTCTTTCAATTCAACTATTTTTTCTTTTGTTAAACTAACAATTGACATGTTTAATAAATAAGAATATGAATCGTCAACTTTCATCAATTTCAGTTTGGTAAGATCTGTTTCTATTTGTTCTCTACCTCTTTTATTGATTTTTAATCTATCTTCAATCACTTCTTTCACAAATTGAATTCTATTTATAATGATATCAATATCATATTTTAGTTTCTTTATTTGGAATTGTTTTCTTTTTTCATAATATTCTAACCTGACAGTGAAATATTTATCTATTATATCATATTGTGTAACATATTTCTGTATTTTTTGATTTTCATCAAATAAATGCATGTTGGATAAAGAAATATAGGTTTCCATTTTTAAAGATTTCCAATAATTTTTTATAAATTCTTTTGGAACATCTTTATGTAGATATACTTTTATTTTTACATCTTTATCATTACCATCTTTAACCCATTCACGAACGTAAGCTTTTCTTATTAGTTTATTTGTTTTTGGATCTTTTTTATCATTGGATAAATCATCTAAAAATTCATAATATGAATCATTCCATGTTCCTAATGGTAATTCAGTAATATCATAAATATAATCAGACATTTTTGTTATTATACCTTTTGAAACATATCTGTTATTTTCTTTATCTAAAATTAATTCCCCTTTAAAATCTTTAGCGTATGGTTTTAGTTCTATGTTTTTCTTAACTCCTTTTATTTTTTTCAGTAAATATGTTACTATATCAACAGGATTATAACTTGGTATGTTTGAAGAATAACCAGAACCGATACCAGTTCCACCATTAACTAATATCATTGGGATAATTGGAACATAAAATATTGGTTCTATCGGAAAACCATCATCGTTTTGATATGTTAGAATATCATTATCTTCTTTCTTAAATATGTATGGTGTGATGTCACTTAATTTGGTGTAAATATATCTGGGACTGGCGGCGTTGGAACCACCTTTTAATCTTGATCCGAAATTACCTTTTCCTAGAATTAGATTTATATTATTTGAACCAACAAAATTTTGAGCCATTGAAATAATAGCTTTGTTTGATGATGCATCACCATTATGATAAGCGGCACTTTTCATTAAAGAACCTGATAATGATATTACTTTTGTTTCACCTTTTATATTTTCTTTATGAAAAACATATAAGATTTTTCTTTGAACTGGTTTGAAACCATCCATTATATTTGGAATCATTCTCTTATTATCTTCCATACTCCATTCCATCAACTCACTATTAATAAATTTATCATAAGTCTGTTTGGTGACAAATTTATCTATGATGTCTGTTGGTGTATAAGATTTCATCCATTCTTTTCTATCATCAGATCTTTTCTTTTCAAATACAAGATCAATTAAATCTTCAGTATCTACCTTTTTATCATAATGGAAACGTATAAGGTGTTTTTTTATGTTTTTGAAGAAATTCTTCATCTCTTGATCTTCAATCGTTCCTAACCCCTTGAAATACTTCTTATGATATTTATTAACGTTGTTTTCAACTTTATATTTATTCCAATCACCAAGACGATAAAAATATCTAATATATTTTTTATCATCATAGATTTTCATTATGGGAGTAACGAATTCATAAATAAAATCGAGTTTAAGTAATTCTGGCCAAAAAGTATCGATTAGATTTATAAGCAAACCTTTTATATGAGCACCGTCTACATCTTGGTCGGAAAAGAAAACAACTTTTCCATATCTCAAACCACTTGTATCTTTATATTTTTTTCCAAATTCTAATCCAAGTATACTGATTATATTTTTTATTTCTTCATTAACTCTAACTTTTTGTAAATTGGTTTCTCTAACATTTAATGGTTTACCTTTCAATGGAAAAATACCATAATAGGAACTGTCAACTTCAGATAGACCGGCTATTACTTGATTACTAGCAGAATCACCTTCACATAACATTAAAAAACATTTATCACTTTCGTATGTTCCAGCTTTTTTTGCGTCTTCTAGTTTGCCGATTTTTATTTTATGTTTACCAATTTCTTTTTTTGTATCTAATTGTTCTTTTAGACGTAGAAAATCAATAACTTTTTCAATTATTTTTGAGTTTGAAAATTGTTTTATTAATTTTTCTGATATTTCGGGTACATCACCATTGATTTTACTAGTAAGTGTTTCTTTTGCTTGTTCATGAAAAGTTGGGTTTATAATTTTGGTATTGACAAAAAGAAAAATATTATTTTTTATATCATTTGATTTAATATTTAATTTTTTATATTTCTTTGATAATATTTCTTGTGTACTTTTTGTTAACTGATTGACAATAGAATTTACATGTGTTCCACCATTATAAGTTGATATCCCGTTAACCATTGAAACTTGATTAAACCCACCATCAATTGAACCGGAAATACCAATTTCCCATTTATCATCTAATTTTTCGGTGAAGAGTTCAGCAGTTTCATCAACAAACATTTTCATGTAGTCTTTGAAATTTTTAACTGGTATCTGAACACCGTTATAAAAAACTTTGATACCTTGACAATAAACAGCTATATCAATACATCTTCTTATAATTACTGATTTTGTTTCATCATCAATTCCATCCATTTCAAAACGTTCAAAGTCTGGATAGAAAGTTATTCTGGTGTAATTTTTTTTCAATTTACCTATTTTGGGTTTTGTTTTTTTGGACATATTTTCAGAGAATTCCTGATAATATTTCTTTTTCCCATCAGCGGTCTCAACTATAAATTTTTTTGAAAATATATTTGTAAGTTTTGCTCCGATTCCATTTCTCCCACCCCAAGTCCTATCAACTGTATCATCATAATTTTCACTGGTTTGTAGTAATCCAAATGTCATTTCAGGGACGTACATTTTTTGTTCTTTATGAATTACAACAGGGATACCCGGTCCATCATTCTCAATGATAATATGATCATCTTTTGTCGTTACTTTTATGGATTTAACTTGTCCCGTTCTAATAAAATGATCAGAAGCGTTGGTTAACACTTCATCTATTATCTTAAAAAAACCCGGATTATATTTAACAGATTTATTTACAATTTTCACATTTTCGATATCATTGACATTATCAACGACAAATATATTTCTATCTTCAGTTATTATTGTTCCAATTTGAGTATCAGGTCTAAGTAAAATCTGATCTCTTTGTTCCAAATGTATAAATCTTTCTTCAATTGTCTTAACAACTTTCTTCTTTTTCATTCGTAAACATTGATTTTTCAACACTTGTATAGATTATAAAGTGTTTTGTTTTGTATTTTTTTGGTTATTAAAAAATTATATATATTTAAAAAATTATTAGTAATGGAAAATTTGTTTGTTGGGGATGGTGATAATAAAATTAAGTTAATAATGAACGAAAAAAAGTTGAGAAGAGTTGGAACTCAACCAATAGAGAGAAGTATAAAATCTGAAATAGAAAGAAAGATAAAAGAGAGAATAAAAAATATTATTGATACCAAATATATTTCAATAATTAAACAACAATATGATGTAGATATAAAAAACATAAACAGTTATAAACCCCTTCTAGTTAAGTTTTTTCATAAACCATTAAATTTCAAGCAACTTCTAAACGATTTATTTGAATTAGAAAAAGATTACCAAACAATAGAATCAGCAGAACGTACTTTTGAAGAATTTGTTGAACATGTCATTTATTCATTGGAGATGTCAAAGATAGGTGCTGAAAAAGATAGACGAAATCTTATAAAAGAACATATCAAAAATTTTGGTCAATTTATCGAAAAAAAATTAAATAAAAAAAATTAAATATATAAGAAATAATATGAAAAATTTTAAAGAATTTATAAACGAAAGTATGTTTTATATAACTATTAACAAAATGAGAGAATTTGTTGATTTTTACGGTAAAGATGAAGAACCGACCGAATCAACGGATGGTGATTTGGGACACCCCTTTTATTTTTTATGGAATGTGTATAAAGATAAGATTCCATATCCATATATAATTAAGGAATTTGAATTTTATAAAGATAAACCTGAAAAACTTTATGATATCATTAGTGAATATATTTTAAATAATTCAAGTCTTATACAGGAATTAGATAACTATATTGGTGATTGGATTGAATATAATTTTCCAGAAGGACACCACGCAAGTAATATTTAAGTTATGATGACAATATCCAAACCACAACATTTTAAACTTCGAATAGAAGATATGAAATATCGTTGGAACGAAGATGGTACAGTATCTTTTTCTGAGTGGACTGGTTATGGACCAATAATTGTTCCGTTTGGACATAAAGTTTTTCTAAAACGTGGGACAAGAAAACCGAAATTTACAATGCCTTATGGTAAAAGATTATTATATATCGATTTAACTGAATATCTCAAACAACATTTGAAATATTTTGAAGGTGATAATCTACCACCCAAACCGAAACAACTGGATTTATTCGAAAATATTATTACAAGTTTTGATAAATTTATAAATGTGAAATTATTTGAAGATTTAAATAATAAAAAAACGATATACCACTTTACAGAAAGTTTGGATTCATTGAGTGATATATTATCAGATGATGTTCTGATGTCTGGTGAAAAAACCAATTATGGACGTGGGTATGAGAACATATCATTTACATGGAATCCTAATTTATGGGATATAGAATATATGGGGGATTCAGATTACAGGTATAAGGTAAGGATCTGTTTTGATTATGAAAGAATGAGTAAAGAATGGAAATTTGAACCTTATGATTATTTTTCTGAAAAAGAATCGGAACAGGACCCAGTAGAACAAGAAGAAAGGGTGGTTACTGATGAAATGAATGGAATAATAAAATATATTACCAAAATCTATATTAGTTCAGAATATGTAAAGGGTGATATGGAATGGTTAAAAAACAGATATCCAGAAATTAAATTTCACTGGGCAAGAAGGAAAAAATTTAAGAATTAATTTCCTCTAATTGAAATTTTTCTCTTAAATTATTTAACCTTGAAAGAAATTCTCTTTTTGTAAGAACAGTTTCAGATTCTTTTGATTTTCCGATTTCGTGTGTTAAAGTTGATTTACCACTAGCCAAAAGTGCTCTACGAAAACCATCATTTTGTGAAAGGGCGTTAAATGCTCTATCTAAAAGTTTTTGATATTCATCGGATTTACGTTCATATTCAACTCCCATCCAATGAAGTTTTTGAGTAGTGAACCATTTTTTCGGTTTTCCTCTGAATTTAGCGGCTTTACCAACTAATCTACAAACTTCCTTTTGAATGTCAGGTTCTTTAAACTTGAACGACTGAAGTAATCCTTCCATTGAATTACATTCCACATCATCGAAAACGAATGGGTGTGGTGCAAAATTACTTAAAGCGTTTGATGGGTACTTTTTCCCTGATCCTATATCCATATTTTATTTTTTATTCGATACCTCCATGAAGAAAACAACCTTCTCTACCACAACCACAAACTAGTTTTTATGATTTTAGTTTGTTATTTAGAAGTAATGCACCACAAATTATAACTAATACTGGTACTAAAATCCATTCAAAAGGTGTCATAATTTTTAATTTAGAATACAAAGATAATAAATATAACCAAATAAAAAAATATTAAACGTCAAATTGTTTAAATATATCTTTCACGGGTGGTAGGGTTTTGAATATCATTTCAATTAATTGGTCTTTATATTTATAATCATAGATACTTTCTAAATTTAAATAATGAACTAATCCATCTTGAACAGTTAATGTATATTTCATATTTCTATTGAACCAAAATATCATTTCAAATATTTTATCATCAATATTTAGTGATAATAAAATGGCTATACCATCTTTAACTTTTCCAATATAATCGATAACTGATACACTTACCATTTTGAGATACTCTTTTTTAATATATATAAAGAAAACCCAATCCAAAGTGAATCCAGACTTTAAAGATTTTTATATTAGATATCCCGGTCATAGTAAATATACCGTTAATAAAATGATTCAAGACGATACAATAGAAGTTGTTGTACAAAAACTCGAAATGTTATTGTTTACCAGAACAGGAGAATTATTTGGTGATATTGGTTTTGGTGCCGATTTAGAATATTATTTATGGCAAACAGATGTAAACACATATGATCTCAGAAATTTAATATCTGGGCAAATATCAAATTACATTCCAGAATTAGAACAAATGGGTTATACAATGAAAATAAATATTTATGAGGGAACTGTTCAGGATATTTTAGTTTTGGATTTCGTGATTAAAGGTTATAATGTAGAATTTATAATTAACTAATTTCCACAAGAAAATTTAAACAATTCTTACTTTTTAACATAAAACAGATTATGGAAAAATTTGTTCAAAAATTTATTAAAGTTGCAGATTGTATTTTTGTAAATAAGGATAAATATTCTGAATTGACAGATCAAGATAAAATTGATTCTTTTTTTATACTCAATAAGAAATTTTGTCTTAAATATCCAAAAGTTTCACAATATTTTAATGATAAGTTTGTTGATAAGGCATCTGTCATTGATCAATGGTTTATTCATTTTAAAGATACGAATGGAATTCCCGGATGGTATTGGAAAACAAAGAGTAAAAAGGGTACTGTAAAAGTTAAAAAACAGAAAAGTTACGAAAAAATATCGAATCGTTATAATTTAAAAGAGGAAGAAATGAGTTTTCTTATTAAACATTTTAAAAAAGATTTAGATAAAGAATTAAAAAAAATAGAAATGCACGAAAATGAAAACTGATGAAGAATTAAAACAAATCGCTAAAAAAATTTTATCGTTAAAGGGTAAAGGTAATGATTTTTGTCCCAAGTGTGGAAATGTGACAAAATATCATTGTAATCCAATGTATATGCATATTTGTGAAACTTGTGGTGAAGATATGAGTATGTATGATTTAAAACATAAAACAGATTTAGATTACATTGTTGAATTACTAAAAGAAGAATTTTAAAAAATAATTTATCAAAAATGGGACAATCAATTAGGAAAAGAATATCAAAAATTAATAGAAAAAATCACACGAATAAAGTTAAATATAAAAAAATGATAGAACAAAATATAATTGTTCTTAATTCCATAAAAGAATCTATTAAAAAATAATCACTTTAAATAATGAATAAAGATAGTAAAATTTATGTAGCTGGTCATAGTGGATTGGTTGGTTCTGAATTAATTAGAAAATTAAATGAAAATAGTTATACTAATATAATCACACGAACTCATTCAGAGTTAGATTTAACAAGACAAAAAGATGTTGAAGATTTTTTTGAAAAAGAAAAACCGGAATATGTTTTCATATCAGCTGCTAAAGTGGGTGGTATTTATTCCAATTCAACATACCCAGCAGAATTTGTTTATAGTAACTTAACTATTGAAACAAATTTGATACACACATCTTATTTAAATGATGTCAAAAAATTATTGTTTTTAGGTAGTAGTTGTATTTATCCAAGAAATTGTCCACAACCAATTAAGGAGGAATATTTATTAAGTTCTCAATTGGAGAAAACAAATAATGGATATGCTATCGCAAAAATTGCTGGTATTATAATGTGTCAGAAATATAATTCTCAATATGATACAAATTATATTTCTTTAATGCCAACTAATTTGTATGGTAGTATACATGATAATTATGATCCAAAAAATTCACATGTGTTACCGGGTATGATTAGAAAATTTCATGATGCTAAAACATCTAATCATGAATCAGTTGAATTATGGGGTACTGGAACACCACTAAGAGAATTTTTGCACGTGACAGATTTAGCTGACGCTGCATTGTTTTTAATGAATAATTATGATGATGGGGAAATAATTAACGTTGGTAGTGGAGAAGAAGTGAGTATTGAAAGTTTGGCTTATTCTATAAAAGATGTTGTTGATTATAATGGTAAAGTATTTTTCAATTCTGATTATCCAGATGGTACACCAAAGAAATTTTTGGATTCTAGTAAATTAATGGATATGGGATGGTCACCAAAGATTAGTTTACAAGATGGATTAGAACAAACATATAATGATTTATTGGATTATCATTCATATTTCAATCCTCGCGGAAGCTGGTGAAAATAAAAAAGCTTAAAAAATGAAAGATGTATTATATCATAATCCAAACATTGAAATTAGAAAATCTCCAATTCAAGGATGGGGTGTTTTTGCGAAAGAAGATATCAAAAAAGGAGAATTATTAGAAGAGGTTCCATTTTTAACATTACCATTAGACCCATCTGAAGCGTCATCTTTGTTTATTGATTATCGTTTTAATTATCCATCTGGTGTTGAAAAATGGATCAAACAAACTATACCTTTTGGATTCGCTTGTCTTTATAATCATTCAGATAAAAGTAACGCTTGGTGGTATACTGATTTGGAAAATGAAGTTTTCTTTTTTGTCGCAATAAAAGAAATTAAAAAAGATGAAGAAATTACCACTTATTATGGTGATGCTAATTATTGGAAAGATGGAAGGAGTCATACAGAAGTGAAATGAAGAAAACTAAAATAATATATTATACCGCTGACGATATTACTAGTTTTTGGAAAACTGTAAAGATTGGTAATTCATCTATTATGCAGTTACATCGAAAAGAAATTTTAAAAATAAGAAATTGTTTATATAGTAATACAGAATATTGGGGTGAGAATAAAGATAAAAATAGTGATGTTAAGTTTGGTGTAGTGGATACAAATTTAATGTGGTATGATGGGATATTTGATATACATTGTGATACTTATTGGTCAAATATTAATTTTTGGGACAACAACCAGTCATTTTTTGCCGAAAATTTAAATATTCATAATAAAAAATATTCTAACAACCAAATAGATTTTAAAAATGCTAAAACTAATGAAGATTTTAAAAGAGAATGGGATAAGTATGTAGAATATTTAAAAAAAGATTTTAAAGATATTTTCCCAAATCCCAAAAATTTTAATGTAATATTTGATAATGATTCCACTGTGGCAAAATTAATGGAATGTCCACATATATCAAGAAGAATTGGTGATAGTAGTGTTGGTTTAGTTGTTAATGTATTAGAAAAATGTCCAGATGTAACTGATTTAAAATTATATAATAATGGTTCAAAGAAAGATCATGAAGGGATTGATGGGAATTTTAAATTATCAGGAATTGAAAAAACAATTCAAATAAAAACATTCAAATCGATTAATTTTTCATTTAAAGATAATAAATTTATTATTTATGTCGATTCGGGTCAATATCACCATATAGATTTTATTGGACTTTCAAATCAAAAAGATGTTTATATTTTTAAAAACGGGTTGAATTATAATTTACAAGAAGGTAGATATACATTTCCACAGGATTCTTTGTGGTTGACAAATAAAAATCCATTTTAATGAATTAATATATACATAAAAACTGGTATATTATTAATGAAAACTTTTGAAGAATTTACTACCCCTAAACCCGAAAAACAATTAGATTATTCTGGATTGAATATTGATGATCTTGCTGATAGAATAACTGATTTCATCATTCAATATGATGATGTTCAATTTCATTCAAATGAAGGTATTATTAATAACCAAAATATTCTTGATGTGACGAATATCAACGATGATTTATATTTTCATACTTTGAACAAAACATACAAAGTTGATAAAAATTATGATATTGTTATAGGTCCAGCGAGAATAATTTTAACTAAAAATAATTCCTAAAATAATGGATAAAAAACTCAACAATTTATTAAGTTTTTCTGATTTTGAAAAAAGTTGGAAACCAGATGAACAAAAGAAAACCAAGAGAACAGAAATTGGACTTGATATTGTTAAAGAGTCCAAATCTGTAAAAACACAATGTACACATTGTGGTCATAAACAAACATCACAGGAAAAAGATTATTCTTTAAATTATGTGAAATGTAAACGTTGTGGAAAAGAAGGAGAATTGAAGGAAATAAAAGAGTCAAAATTAGAAAAAGGTTTGACTGAAAAAGAAGCTTTTGCTTTAAGTAATTTATTCTATCATAAAACTGGACCTATTTATTTTGGTGTAAAAAAAGATAGTGATGGTTATCATGTTATTTTTCTACCAACTAAAAAAGAAATTAAAACTTTTGCGGAAGGTGATAAATTAGAAAAGGAGTATATAAAGAAAAATAAAAAAAAGTGAAATTAAATGAAAAAATTTAAAGAATTTATTCAAGAGGGGTTTGATTATGATTTTCATATTCAATATATGAGAGAAACAGGATTATTAGCTGTTGAATATAAGGGTCAGGTTGTTGAATTATCACAAGAAAATATAGATGGGTTGAGAGAAGTATTAGAAGGTGGGGAATATATAAATTCTCATGATAAACCAAAAATAGAAATTAGAAAAGTTGAGTTTAATAGAATTAATATCCATACTATTTTTGTTGAATATCCAGATATGCCACCCGTTAGTATAACACTTACATTAGAACAAGTGGAAGAAATTTTGAATGTTGCTGAAAGTTACACTTTAGCATCGGAACACGATTTTAATAACTTGGAACCTTTTAATGAATCTTTTAATATTCCCGGTGTTAGAATAAGTGAAATAACTGTTGGTTTAAAACCCGCTGATAAAGGTCATAAAACAATGATTGCATCTTATTTCAATACATTCGAAAATTACATCGATGTAGAAGATGCTGTTAAACACATTTTTAAAGTTAATGATTTGACAGGTGATGTTTTAAATAGTAATAGAGTTCAATTCAGAGTTATAATTCTTGGTGAACAAGAAATTGAAGAAACGGTAAAAAACAATATTACAAATTTATCCATTTCTGAATTTTATACAAATTTACCAAACTCATTGAATATTTTTGGTATAAATATGAAGCCGGTTTCGTTTATTAATAAAGATGATTTAAAATTTACATTTAATAATATTTTATCGATAGATGAAATAGTAAAAATTATAACTATGATATCAGGATTTCAATATAAAGGAGATAAAGATGGGTATCATATTTGGGCAAAACAACTATAAAAAACGAATGAAACATATAGACGAATTTAAATTAAATGAAAATGTGAAATCTCCTTGGCAAATTGAATTAGAAAAAATAGATAGAGTTCCCCAACGTCAAGATTCATTGGATGATCAATTAAATGATTTGATCACAATAGCTAATCGTTTTGGTTTTTATGATGCGGCTGATTATCTGAGATATACTGTGTTGAAAAAAGAAAATGTTCAATTCAAAGAATCTGATAATGATAAGATAGAATATGGTGTGATAGTTAATAATAAAGGTATTCCATTTATGGGGGAAATTCGTGAAGCGGAAGATGGTGACATAATAATGTTTCAAGCCAAAGGAAATTATTTCAAATTGAAACCGGAAGAATTAGTATTAAGAACTTTTGATCATGGTAAAATGATGAAGAAATGGGATTATTTATCAAAAAAACATATGAAGAAAAAATGGGGAAATAATGCAGGATTTATGTAAAATAAAAAACCCAGTTTTCACTGGGTTTTTTGTTTAACTGAATTTATCTAAAATATCTTCTATAATCGGATTTCGAACAATATCCCCCTTTCCAAATTCAATGAATCCTATCCCATCGATCCCTTGTAATTTTTCAAAAATATGTTTTAAACCACTTTCTTCTGCTTTTTTAAATCTGTCTATTTGATTAATATCACCAGAAATTATAAATTTACTATTAAAACCAATTCTTGTTAAAAGTGTTTTAATCCCTTTTACACTCATGTTTTGAGCTTCATCAACTATTAACAATGCATTATCAATATTCACCCCTCTTAAATATGAAATACATAACGGTTTCATTAATTCACTATCTACTAATTTTTTTCTGGCATCTTCACCAACTATTTTGTCAACTAAATAATAAATAGAGTAAAGATACGGATCCATTTTTTCAGCCAAACTACCTTTCAAATAACCAATAGAATCTTCAATTTCTACAATAGGTGTAATAATATAAATTCTTTCAAACCCATTACTAGAATCTTTCAAAAGTTCCAAAGCTTTACATATTGAAATATAAGATTTCCCCACACCCGAATCACCAATACAAACGGTAATTTCATTATCATCAATCATATGCACAAATTCTTTTTGTTTTTGATTTTTACATTTTAAATTGATTTTTTTCAATACCATTCCAGCATATTGTTTCCTGCCGAAAATATCTTCTTTGTTTTTTTTGGATACTACTTCAATAATATCTTCCGGATCAACGTAATTTAGGTAGTTGTTTTTACTTTTAGCCATGTGTTGAGATTTTTTTTTGTCCAAGACAATAAAAAAACCGATATCGCCATGTTCGGATATCGGTGTAAATGTCTTAGATAATAAAGCACGATTACGTTTTGTCATACATATTTATATATTAATTTAAAAATACGAATTTTATTGAAATACCATTAAACACTTGGTTTTCAGAGATAATTTATTTTGAAAAATATTTAAAATATTTTCATTTTCATTGAGTTATGGACAGAAAGTCGTTTATATATAAATTTATGAAGATAATAGAATCACCAAGAGATGAAATACAAGGTATATTGGATTTTATACCAACTTATAAAAAAATTGAATACATAAAATCACTTCTATCTGTTGGATTCGATACGATAGATTTTGGTAGTTTTGTGTCTCCAAAAGCTATACCCCAAATGAAAGATTCAGAAGAAGTTGTTGAAAATTTGGATCTATCTAATACTAAAACTAAATTATCTGTAATAATACCGAATAAAAGAGGTGTTGAAACTGCGATCAAATACGAACAAATTAAATATTTGGGTTTTCTTTTTTCTGTATCCGAAACATTTTTACATAGAAATATTAACTCAAATATAGAAAAAACAATCGAAAATTTTTTGACTGTCAAAGAATTATCAGATAAATATGATAAAAAAATAATTGTTAATGTATCAATGGCGTTCGGTAATCCATATGGTGATTTATGGAATATAGATATATTGGATAAATATGTAAATTATTTTAGTGAACACGGAGTTGAAATTATAACATTAGCAGACACGGTTGGCATGTCAACCCCTGATACCGTTTTTAATGTTTTTGATTATTTGATATCTAAATATCCAAATACTGAATTTGGTTTCCATTTACATTCGGAAAAAGATAAGTGGTATGATAGGATAGATAGTGCTTATAAAGCTGGTGTGGCAAGGTTTGAATCAACATTAGGTGGATTTGGTGGTTGTCCAGCGGCATTGTTAAATGGTGTATTGATAAATAACTTAAAAACAAATAATTTAGTTAATTATTGTAAAGAAAAAGATATATTACTGGATATAGATTATGATAAGTTAACTGAATCAGAAAAAATATTCAATTCACTTTTTATTTGAACATCTTCGTAGTTCCGGAGGAATCGAACCCTCAATATTTGTTTTAGAGACAAATAGCCCAACCGACTCGAACAACGGAACCATTAGAGCGTTTGAAAGGAATCGAACCTAAGATATTTCTCTTATTGTGCACCTTCTGAGAAAAACTGACCACCAACTTTGTAAAATACACCCCACTTTTTATTTCGATCGATATATTATAGTGTTCCTTATCAATAAAGAGGTCACAAACGCTTTATAAATATACTAAGTAATTTTTATATAAAAAAATTATTTTTGTTTATAAAAATCACCTTTAATTGTTTTATAATTAATTAATAATCTTTCAGCTTCATTTCTAGCTTTAATCCATTCTTTTCTAGCTTTCTGAATTTCTTGTTCTTCAATAGAAATTTTTACATAAACTTTTTCTAATTGGAAAAGTCTGGATAACAAACTAAAGAAAGAATTGATTTTTTTCAAAGATGGTTTTCTATCAATCCAATAACAATATTTCTGAATTTTCTTCATTTGATTTTTGGATAAATTTAAACAAACCATTTTATCACCTAAATTTTTATATTGATTAATATCACCATTGACTACATAGTTATTATCTTTGATTATTTTTTCAATTTTATCAATAGTTTTATTGATAGTTTCACTTATTTCATATTTATTGTAGGTATATGTAATACCTTTTACTTCTGTTGTTTCCATAATAAATTTTTGTTTTTTAATATCAAATCTTCCGATAATCTTCCGATTCACTCCCAAATCTTCCGATAATCTTCCGATTCACTCCCAAATCTTCCGATTACGAAAAAGGTGATCTGATTTAACCTTTTTCTGTTTATGGAAACCCATTAAGGTGGTCTAATCTATGACATAATATTACCCTTTCTTTATTTTAGTTTAATATTGATTAATTTCAATATTTCTTCATTAAATGGATCATTAAATAATCCAGATACCATAAATTCACCGTATTTCTTATTAGATACAAAATAATAATTCGATTCATCTAAATTACTTTCTAATGAAAATCCAAACCTGTAATCTGGAAAAATCCATTCTATCCACAAATTATCATTTTCTGAAATGTTTATACATAATGGTTTATCATTATTAGTATCAAAATTCTTTTCAAAAAATTGTATGAAGTGATTTATTGGTTCTCTAAACATTTCATTTTCTTTGGTGAAATCGTTTATATCTTTAAATGTTTTTCTCATAATTTTAATGATTAATTTGTTAATACTAATTTATAATTATTTTTGTTAAGTAAATTTTTGGTATTGTATTCCTTTAACATTAGGGGCAAAGATGATGTGATCCGTCTGGTTTTTTCGGAAGGTTCAATACAAATAGCGGTAATCTGATCATCAATATCAGATTCCCTAAATACGGAAAACTTTAAATTGGATTGTTGTAATTTTTGAATGAGTTGATTTAACTCTGATTCGTTTTCAACACTTAAAACGGCTAAATAAGGATCTGGAAACCATTTTTGTGATATCTATGGAAATTCGAAAACGAATTGTATTGCGGCATGGATTGCCTGAGTTGATTGATATCCCGGAGATAAATCTCTACGGGAAACTACCGTTAATTTTTGAATCTAGGTCATAATTTTAATTTGTTTATTGTTTATATATTAAATTATTTTGGGTTTGTTTTATAATTTAACAATTTTTGGTACAGAATCATCACCAAGAATTTCACGAGCAATACCTGATACAATTATAGTTTCATACCAAAAATTAGGATATCCATTACATTTTTCTTTAACTATTGTACAGTTTTTGTTCCATTCATTGGCATTCTTACTACTTTTCATTAAATTAATTACTTCTTCTTTATTCATAAAAATTTATTTTTTGATGATTGTCTGAGAATATTCTCTTTCTATTTGTGTGTCTTTGTGTTGCATTCCCGAAAAACGAAGTTGATGGTGAGTCTCTACTACATGGTGTCCACCAATCGGTTCAAAACCATCATCAATGTATTTTTTCACAATGTCATTTAATCCACTAGCGGATATACTGGTTACTACTTTATATTCCATTTTATTTTATTCTGATAATTTTCATTGATGGTATTTCGGTATATTCATCACCGATTTCAGCAAATTCCCCCCAATCAGCAATAGTATCATCATCTGGAGAATCGTAATCTTTATCGAGTTGAGACAATTCATCAAGTTTATATTCGGTAAAATAACCACGACCACTAAGGTCTTTTATTAAAAATGTCTTTTCCATAGTTTGTTTGTTAGAAACTTCCGATTTGTCCTTCAGGACATTGACCATCTTTTGTTGACATAGGCCAAGGAAGTTTATGTTTGGGTTTAGGTAGTTGATTATCTTCTTTAAATGGTTCTGTATAATTAATCCAGTTTAATATTTTAACAATATTTTTATCTGTTAATTTTGATTTAAATATTGTAGCCATTGCTGTTGAAGGAGATGGAAATAATGAACCATCAATATCTTGACATTCCACAAACAATACATCTTCATCAAATAAGATTTTCACTTTCTTTAATATCGGATGATACATTTTTTTCTCATACCAATATCCAGATTTATCATCTAACCAACATTTTTTGAAATTATACTTCTTAGCTAATTTGTCAATTTTTTTCATTTTAATGGAAATTTTCTGTTACTTTATTTATTTTATCTCTAATTAATGCTGATTTTTCAAAATTTTCACATTCAACAGATTCTTTTAATAAATCATTTAAATAATTTCTTTGTATTCCACATATTTCACAATAGGTGAATTCATAATTTAACATCAAATCATCAAATATTCGTTTAGCTGAAACGAGGTCTTTTTTTACAAGTTTTTTAGTTATGTTCATTACGGTAAAATCTTCTTCCATTTCTTCTTCATCATTTAAGAAAAAGTTATCACCTATATGTTCTTCGATGTCTTTTATTAATCTTTCTAATTTACATAAACTTATATAAACATCAACCATAAAATCATCAATGAAATGAAATTTCATATCAAAGGGTGTATTCAATAATTTATAAGATTCCGCTTGGTCTTTTAAATTTTGATATTTGAATTTATTGGTTGGTGTAAATGTAGATTGACCAATCATCCACTCTTTTAAATCCATTTTATTAGATGTAATAGCATTTTTAGATTCATATGCTATATAATCTATATAAACGATCTCAATTAAGACTAAAAAATCATCTATATTAATTTTGGTTTTCATTGTGATTACAAAATTACAATAATTTAATCAATAAAAAAATTATTTTTTTAAATATTTTTCGAGTTCAATTTTAATCGGTAAATATTTTGCTTTGTAAAAATCCCAATCATCATCACCCCCATCACCATGTTCTTCTAAATCATTAAGAATCATATCCCAATAATGATTTGAAGATGTAAAATCTACAATTCTTTCATTTTCTATTATCTGTTTGAAGAAATCTAATATTCTAATAGAATGCCAAAGACTTTTAACTCCCCTGTAAATGTCACCATCTATGATCCTTAATTTTGCTTTATGGAAAGCACTAAAAGATTGATTCATACCTTTATACTTCAACATATCTAATTTAAGAGAAAAGTTTTTATCTGGTTGAACCAATTTTTCTTGAAGTTTAGCGAAATCTGGTGCATAAATACATTCTAAGTATTGTGTTTGATATTCTTTTAACCCATCAAGAAAAACATTTGGGATGTGAACATGAATATTTAGATTTTCGTGACGAATTTCTTGTTTATCTAACATTGTACATGCAATAACCATGAAATCATAATCTGAATCATCTCTAGCATTACCATATACTCTAGAACCATATAAATATATGTTTCTAACTTTAAGTGGATGAATTTTAATAATATCTATGATTTCTTCTTTTGTTATCATCCTATTAAATCAATTTCATCATAAAACAATTTTTCGTTTTTAATGTCCATGTAAGTATCATAAAGACGATTATACATTAAACGTATAATATCTATTTTATTGCCTTGTGAATCGTATAAATCGATTTTGTGTTCGATAAACCATTCCAGATTAGCGAGAGATGTTATCTTTTTCATATTTGTTATTTTGGGGATGATTCTCTAATGGTTAGATTGCCACCACTTTCAAGAAATTCTAAATTTTCTTTCCATCCAGCTACTAGACAAGAATCACCAGTATAACCAACAAGTTTTTCAACTCTTTGTTGTTTATCGATAGCGACACGAAGAGCAGAGATCAAATTGTCTCTTAATACATATCCATTTTTACACATAACATTTATTTTTACAAATCTAATTAAGTTTGTAATATAAAAAAAATTATTGTGTAACTTTCTTCAATTCTGATAAATTATAAAACCCATCATAATCTCTCATACGATGGGTTTTATCATTTCTTTTTACACCAACACACCACATTCTACCATCGACATCACTACCCATGGTTCTTAATAGTATTGTTTTGTCTAATTCCTCCACAATATAATATTCTTTTGTCATTTTAAATTATTATTTTTAGATTCATATTTACATTTTTATATATTAATTTAGGCACAAAAAAAGTGGGAAATCCCACTTTTTTATTTATGAAAAATATTTTTAATGACACAAATGATCAGCCCCACATGTCGCCATGAAAGCTTCCGGTTTTGTTTTCACTTCAAAACCTTGACCTTTAATATAGCCTACTGAAGCATCAAATACTTGATGTGATTTAAATCTTGGTTGATGACTAAAATCCAAGTGAACAATAGGAATTTTTTCATTATTATTCAATGGTTGTGTCCAAACATCTTTTAATGCATCATGAACATAAGTAGATACTTCTAACGCGAGTTCAGTTTCACGCCATAAACGAGAAAAGATATCTCTAATTCGTTTAATGTTTTCACGGTTATAGATAACGTGAACACCGGCACTGTGATGAAAATCACCATAATCACCAATATACTCAGGATGTAACATACCAATAGCGGTTACATACTTGGTGTATTTCCCATTTTGAATTGAGTCAGTCCCAACATAAATTTTAACTCTTGGATGTAGTTTGTAGTAATCACGAAGATATACCCCAAGATCATCAATCTCTTTGCCACCGAATAATTTAAAATTCTTCATATTCGTATAAGATTATTTTAGTTAATATGCCAAATATATAAATAGGATTTAACATAAAAAAATAGTGGCAACAAATTTTCATTTGGTGCCACCCGAAACTTATATATTAATTATTTTTGGTTGTTTTATTTTTCTTTATCAACCAATCCCAAATTAATTTTACGATCGTCTTTTAATATGCTTAAAACTTTGACATCAATCCTTTCACCTACTTTAAGATTTGTCTTTCGTTTATTTAGAATATTTGATTGAATTAATCCATTTGTTTCATCATCTAATTGAATTAGTGCTCCAAAAGATTTAATATCAATCACTTTACCTAGTAAAATATCACCCACTTTAAGATTTTTGAAAATAGATTCCCTTAATATTTGTGTCATATTAATTTTGTTCTTTTGAACAATAATATCACTAATATAAAAATTAACATACATACCGGGTTTCATTGATGACCATTTTTCATCTGTTTGCCATTCTTCTTGAATGTTCTTTCTGTAAATCATACCAGTTAAAAATCCGTAAAATTCAATAAAAGCACCAAATGGTGTTGTTCCTGTTATAAAACCAACATAAGGTTTATTTCTATTTTTAACCCATTCCTTTTTAAGTTTCTTGACTTGATCAGGAATTAAAGTTTCTAAATATTTCTTATGACTTACAACATAAATACCCTTATCTTGTTCTAATGTTTCAATCATAACTTGGATTCTTTTATTTAAAAGAGAACTTGGGTCGACTAATTTGTTAACCCATGCTAAAGTGTTAGGCATAAAACCTCTTACTTTCATATCATCTACTTCCAGATCTAAATAATATCCAGCTGGTATTAATTCAGTAACGGTTGCATAAAATGGTGTATTTTCATTAAAGGATTCTTTAACTTTATTAGATGCGTTGATTTTTAGAATTTCGTTAACAGAACCTCTAATAAAATATGGGTGATCACTAATTTCAGTTATCATAACTTCAATTTCAATCCCTATTTGTAACCCATTTAATAAATTTATTTCTAGGGTTTTAACGTCAACAAAGACTGTATCTTTGTAGTTAATATCAATAATAATTTCTTTTTGATTTATTTCAATTACTTTTCCTGTCATTACATCACCAACTTCTAAGTTTTTGATATAATTACCACCTTCGATCTTTTTTAAAAAGTATAAGTAATCTTCGTTTAGGGTTGTTCCACCTTTACTTCTAATTTTAAGGATTTTGTTATCGTTTACCAAAGTATCAAAGATATCTGGTAATGATCCGATATTTTTCCCAACAATTAATTCTTCTGTCATTTGTGTTAAAGTTTAAAAAGTTAATAAATATGTCTCAAATATCTTTCCAGTAGTCGGATACTGAAAAACATTCTTAACCCTTTTAATATCTTAAATGAAGAAAGTTTAAAAATATTTCTATTTTACTAATATAATTCGAGCTGAATGTCCATTGTAATATGGATCAGGAACAATATATTCTATATTATGTTTTGCATAATTACAATTTTCTAAAATAACCAAATCTAAATTATAACTCCAGTATTCTACAAGTTCTGAAGCTTCATCTTCATCCATATCTTTATAATCAATTAAATCTTCAATTAAATAAGAAACATCACCTCTTAAACAAGCATCAAAAGCTTCTTGAATACTCATACTATCAAATCTTGATGTTCTCATATCGAATATAGCTGGTGTTTTTGATATAATTTTTACTTTATATACATTCTCGCCCCAACTTGTTTGTGGAGTATTAGAGAAAAAGATGGCATCTATTCGAGTTGAACTTCCGGCTTTTGAATTGATATCTTCGAAATTGAAATCAGTTATAATATCATTAGTTGAATGATATGCAATTATTTCTATTGGTTGTTGGTTTTTTTCTAAAAGAAACTGTTTCAAATTTAATAATTTCATAAATTTGGATTTGGTTTCTTCTTAAACATAATTGAATCCATATAAGATATTTGATTATCAACATCAGCTGGTCTAACATCTAGTAATGGAAGATCAAATATACTTGTACCATCATCTAAAACATTATCTCTTATTTCATAAATTATATCTAAATAACTAAAACGGAATGTCATAGTAAATTGTTTTTCGGAAAAATCCTGATGTTGATATGTAAGTCTATTTTCTGATAAAGTTTTAAGGAGATTATTTTTAAAAATAACAGTATAAGTCAAATCACCATTTTTATCTAGAATGTGTAATGAGAAAAATGGAACCCAAGTTTGTTTAGCTGTTTGATATAATTCTTGAATTATTTCTAATAACATAAAATAGTTTATATGTGAATCAACAGATCTGAATGTTATATCTAATTCTTGTTGAAATGTATCATATATGTTTATTGATGCTCTCCAAGGCATCTTTTTTCCGTATTTTATACGTTGTTCTGGATTTTCATATTGAGAACCCGGAAATACTATTTCTTTTATTGTAGCATTGATGTAATCTAAAACATTATCATATGGTGAACGAATACTATCTAAGTATGTTTGGAATTGTTGATAAAGTCTAGGTGAAACAAAGTCAACCGGAAATTGGAAGATAAATTGGTTATTTTGTGATGATATTCTCATTTATCATTATTAATTTATCTTTATATATAATTTTTTTATTACCCGGAAGTTTTGTAATTTTACATTCTAAAATAAATGATATGTCCTCAGATTTAGAGAAATACAAACAAAACGAGATTATAAGAACTACAATTGAAGAACAATTTGGTGTCGATGGGTTATGTATTGGTGATATTTTCATCAATCCATCAAGTTATTCAGTTGCGGTAAGAATTACCAGTATTGAATATGAAGAAAATGATTATCCTAATCAAGATATTGAACTTAAGATAATAATTGGATATGAAGAAACGGCTAATTATGAATTAACTGAATGGGAAAAACCCACTCGTAGTAATTTCAGAGATTTTAAATATCATCACATTAATAATTCAAAAAGAATAAAAGCGGGTGATAATATTTCTGATTATTTAGATAAAGCTAAAAAGTTTATATCTGGTGAAGTTGAGATTGAATCATTAGATGATAGTGATGATGTTGAAATCAATGGTAATACTTCACTTATATCAAAAAATTCAAAAGATAATCTTTTAACACTCCAAAATAATCTTGAAGAACGGAAAAATCAAGCTGAATTAATTCAAGCTTTTGTTTCTCTTGAAATGGAAAAAAAGAAAAAAGAACTTGATTTAATTAGACAAAAATTGGGTGGTGTCATTGAAGTTTTTAAGAAAAAAATACATAAAATAATGAGGGTCATCACTACCATCGAATTATATCTTGGTATTGATGAAGAATTATTTCAGATTCAAGAAGGGGAAAAAGCACCAAAAGAAACACCAATTACATTTCGACAAGCCGTTCTTTATATGGATGAAGAAATTGGACATTGGCAAGGAGGTGGTTTAGATTTCACAAATATAGATTGGTTTGATGAATGGTTAGTAGAAAATGATAATTATAAGAAAATCTTTCCCGAAGAAAAAGGTTTAGTTGTATTTAGACCAAGAAGGTATGATAAAGATTATGGGGATGATATTATTTATAATAAACAAATGAATGATGAAAATAAATATAGAACCTATTTACTTATTAGAAATGGTGAATGTCTTTATAGGGTTTATACTGAAAATATTGTAATTTTACCAAGACTGTTCCCAAAAAGAACAGAATTACAGAAATTAATGGAGGAATTACAAAAAGTAGGGATGAGTTCTTGGGATGAAGAAAAGAAAAAAGATAGTTTTGATGATCTTCTTCATCAATATAAGAAAAGAGCTATTCTGATGCAGGGACTTATTGATCGTACTGAAGTTTTTCATCCATTACCTGTTGAAGAAAAAATTAATCTCTTTGATATGGAAAATTTAGAAGGTAAAGTTCAATTCATTTATGATGATGAAGCGAGTTTACCATCTGGTCGTTTATCATTTTGGGATTGGCATGAAAAGATTAATAGTAAAATTGGAAAAGGTAGTAGGGTTCTGGTGACAGGATTTAATAAAAGAAATGAAGATATAGCAAGTAGAATTTATTATTATTGTAACGAATACAATTTACCCACTTCCCCATCTATAGGTGTTTATGAAGTCGAAGAATATTTACAAAAAGAATCTGTTGATATGAAACGATCAGAATTTGACAGATTGAAAAAGGTGTGGGATGAGAATGGAATTGAATATGAAATTCTTCAAACACATAAAGATCAATATAATATTAATTGGCAAGAAAATTATAGAGATAGTAATATTACACCTATTTATGAAGATGGTCTTAGGGTAAGAAGTACATTTACTCATTTAACTATACTTTATAACCCTAAAGATACTGTTTATGGTGGATGGACTACATATGATCCACATGAAAGAAAGAAGAGAATTCGTTTGAGAATTTTTCCATATGACAAATTTGTTCTTAATTATGATCAAATAAGTCTTGATGATATTGAATTTTATCTTACAAGTAGAGTAGATAGGCCAAATTATTTGGAGATGATGCCATTACTTGAAGATATGAAAAAGAAAAGGTTGGAAGAATTGGAAAATGAAAAACAATTCACCAAACTCGTTTTTGGTCAAGTTTATAAAAAATTTAAAGGGGAATCAGAAGAGTATATTAATACTGAAATATGGAAAGCGATTGATTGGTGGAAATTTAAAAATATGTGGAAAAGACCAATTGATAAAGATGACAGTAAAGCGTTAAGAATGATTACAAAGAGAATAATTAACAATAAATAAATCAGATATTATGAGAAGATCTGAATTAAAAAAAGTCGAGGAAATCGCCAAAAAAGTAAGAGAAAAAGTTGTAAAGAAATATAGAAGAAAGTTTGGTAATGATTTGTGTGGTTGTTGTGCTATTGCATCTGGTCTCTTACATACAGAACTCTTAAAAAATTCCATCACGTCTAAAATCGCTATGGTAAATTTAAAGAGTGGAGGAAGTCATTGTTTCGTTATTTATAAGGGATATATTGTTGATGTTACCGCTTCTCAATTTCAACAAGATGATATTTGTATTTTTAATGATAGGAAACACAGAAATGGTAATGATTGGTTTTGGTATGGTAGAAGAAGAATATACCATAGTGCGAAGGATTTAAGAAAATCTCAACTTAAAGATTGGCCAAAAGAACAAATTTGTCCAAAAATTAAATAACTATATTTTTTTAATATCAGTAATTTCAACGTAATATCCACGATCTCTAGAATCTAATTTGCCGTCTTTTCTATATTTTCTTAGATTTACTTTATTTTTTTCTTCTGGAAATGAATGAATTTTATATTCTTTTCCTTTATAATCCACTTTATCTCCGATTCCAAAACTTTTACGTTTTTTAATTTCAACGTGTTGGGTTACTTTTGTTCCATCTTCTTTCTGATATTTCTTAAAACCCTCTAATGATAAACTTAATTGGTTTGGATCTTTTGTCTGTTTATCAAATTCTGCTTTGATTTGTTCATCTGTATAACTTAAAACTAAGTCCATTAATAAATTATCGTCAAATTTTGATTTGAATTCACTCCATGTGATATTTTCTCTTTCATCTTCAGAAAGTTCTTTCAGTAAATATTCTATTTCATCTTTTAACTCATCTTTAAATTCAACCGCTCTATCAGCTAAATAACGATTCATTATCCACATCACTGTTTCCTCGTCTACACCATTTTCATTTGCGATATCAATAATTTCACTAAGAGTCAATGAATCATCTTCTGGTCTCATCATCATTTCGATACTACTATAAATTTGTCCTTCGGTATCAGCATCTAAACTATCTTCTATATTATTTTCTTTGATATACATATTATATTTTTTTAAATATTTCATGGTTGAATCGGTTATTTTTTGAGTATATATTAAAATTTTTAAACTAATTTTCAATAGAAACATACAAAAGAAAAATAATTTTTGAAAATGGATTTAAATATTCTCAAACAAAAGAACAAGAATGGTAAACAAGAAGAAATTGATTACCTATATTCCATAATAGATGATATGATAGATAATGTCAGATTTAAAGATATTGATACGGAAATAAGAGATTTTCTGGAAGATGGTGATTTTGAATTTTATGTGTATGTTTCATTTTTAACTGTTACTTTCAGAGCTAAACATAAATTTAAAAATAGAAAACTTTTATGGCAAAAAGCTTTAGAAAAAGGGAAAGAATATTTAATGGATAAACAAGTACAACAGACATTAAATAATTTAGAATAAAAAATAATCGAATAAAAATGCGAGATATCGCTTCCATAAATATAGATTATAATAGAAATATCAAAAAAGGTGAACAACATCGTAAAAAGAAAGAATTTGATGAAGCACTAATTTGTTATGAAAAAGCTTTGGAATTAAAACCAAATCAGGATGAACCTAAGATTATGGTTGAAAAACTAAAAACATTACAATCTATTCGTAAGAAAATAAACGAAGTTCAAACTAGTAAAGCTTTTAATAAAGCGTTTCAATTAGCATTGAAAATCGTCTTGAATGCGACATATGGAGCGTTCGCTAACCAATACTTTGTCTTATCAAATTCTAAAATTGCTAATGCAATTACAATTATGGGTAGAAATTTAATTAACTATATGGCATATGGTGTAGATGATTATTTTTATAATAAATGGATAGATGATAAAGAAATACATAATTTTTTAGGATTAGAATATATAGCGAAAAGTAAAACAGATAATCTTTATTATTTTTTAGATCGTAATTTTAAAAAAACTGATAGGGGTTATTTAGATTTTGATAATGGTCATAATAGTGATATTTTAATGAGTCGTAGAATTACTACAGAACAATTAACAGAACATTTAAATTTGGGGGATGATCCGGAAGATTATGATGTTTTATATGATTATAAAATTCATGATTTTAATAATGTTAAATCATTAGATGAAAATCCAAGTTGGGAAAAAGAAGAAGAAACTGGGTATTTGTTATACAATGGTAAAAATTCAGTTGTAAGATATCAAGATACAGATTCTGCATATTTATCATATGTTCCAATTATGAGATCAGTTGGTTTTAATGGAAACTCAATGGAGTTTATATTACATATGGATAAAGTTTTTATGAAAAAATTATTTAATGATTTATTGGATAAATATGCAAAAGATTTTGGTGTTGATAATAAACAAGACTTTGAATTAGAAACAATCAGTAAATCAATATTGTTCTTTGAGAAAAAACATTATCTTAAAGATGTTGTTTATGATGAAGGAGTTTTCCATACATCGATGTCACATTTTTCACCAACGGGTATAAAAATTGTTAGATCTTCCACACCACCATTTGTTAGAGGTGCAAAACAATCAGGAGGGATTTGGGAATTTATACGTTATATATTTGATAATTCTGATGATTTAAATATTAAAGAATGTTTAAGAATTGTGAAAGATCTTAGAAAAGAATTTGAAATGAGTGATATTGAAGATATTAGTATGACAACAAGTGTGACGGGGTATGAACATAAAGTGTTAAATGATACAACTGGTATTAAAGTGGAAAAAGCGTCTAATTTTAGTCTCAAAGCAGCAGCTCTTCATAATTATTTGTTGAATAAAAATTCTGAATATAAAACAAAATATGATTTAATTTCAGATGGAAAGGTTAAATATTATTATTGTAAACATCCAATGAATAATGTTTTTGCTTATTTAAGGGGGTTTCATCCAACTGAAATAGTACAAAAGGAAAATGTACAAATTGATTATGAAGTTCAATTTGACAAGACTGTACTTAGTATTTCTAATGATTTTCTGAAAGCTTTGGATATGCCATTAATCAATAAAAGAATAGCAATTCTTAATTCTTTGTTTGGGTTCAAATTAGAAGAACAGAAACCATATCAGATGTCCATAATATCAGATTATGATGACGATGATGACGATGATTAATTTTTATTTTTCATATATACAAAAAAATTTATTGCTAAAGTAAGGTGACGCACTCTTCAAAAAAGAGTGCGTTTGTTTTTTATTTTAAAATATTAATATATACGGAAAAATACTAATTATCTCATGATAACAAAATTTGAGAATTTTTCCAATATACAAGAATCTTTTGATCCACAAGTATTGATTAATCAAATTGGTGGTAGTAGAGCTATGTATATGATGGGTGTTACTAAAAGACTTCAACTAATTCAAGATGAAAATTCGTTAATAATTAGACCAAAAATTAGAAATAAAAAAGGTATAAATTATATTAAAATAACTTTAAATTCAATGGATCTTTATGATATTGAATTCGTTAGAATAAGAAAGGTTAAAGTGGGAATGGATTTTAATAAACAACCTTTTACATATACTGTTATAAATAGTGTACATGGTGTATATTATGATATGTTAAAAGACATTATCGAAAAAAATATGGAAATTAATTTAACGTTATGATAAAAAAATATAATGATTTTGTAGAACATTTGAATGAAAGTTCAGTTTATTTGAAACCAGATCAAATACCAGTTGGTATAAAAAATTGGGTAAAAGATACGTTTGGTGCTGTAAAGGGTTATGAAGTTGATCAATCTGGTGATAAAGTACATATTGGAATGCCTTGGCATGAAAGATGTATTAATGTGTATCAATTTTTTAATTTAGTTGGAGATGATGCTGTTCCGGTTGGGGATTCTGTTCAGAGAAAAGGTTGGGAATCGGATAATTATCAAGATTATATAGAGGGACAAACCAAAGAGGGTTATATTGAAGTTCCAGATGGGAAAATATTAGTTAGATATAGTAGTTATCCAAAAGGTATACGAATATACACTGGTAAAGGGGCTAAATTATTTTTACCAGATACAACACAGGGTAATGATTTAACCGATGAAGAACTGGTAATTCTAACAGCTGCTAAATCTTTAAAATCAGCTTATAGACCTAAATTTTCAGATGAATCATATAAAAGATTAATAGATAGAGGATTATTAGCTAAAAATAGGTCAATAACAATTGATGGTAGAAATTTACTTCCTACTATGAAAGATAAAATTAAAACGGCGATTGATAATTACAATAAAAATAAAAAATATCCACAACCATATATGAGTCCTTCACTTTATTGGTAAAAATATAATAGTATTATGATATATAATTATAAACAATTTCTAGAAAAAGTTAATTATCATTCGATAACGGATGTTAATAATTTGGCTAGAGAAATAAAAGATTTTACCTATAATAATGACTGTATGCCAACAGAATATTTCAAATCAATTGATAAAACAAAAAAAGGATATATTGTTGATTTTTCTTTTAATGGTGATAAGAAATACACAATTACCACTAAGAAAATTAAAAATAAAGATGATATAGAAATTACACCCGATGAAGCTTATTATAATCTTGATATGTTATTTAATAATATTCAAATGGGTATAAATTCTTGGAATATTCAACAAATTGATGAAGCAGTATCTAATGATTATCAGGGTTTAAAAAATGGTTTGATGGAATTTGTAAAAAAATCATCCAATGGTAACGATAGAGAATTTATAAAAAAATGGGTCGAAGAAAACAAAAAAGAAGATACGGAAAAAACTGTCACTTTAGAAGGATTGATTCAGGATGTTGATATTTATGATTTTTATTTAAAACATAAAGAAGATATAGATAATTTATTAAAAGAGAGTGGTTATTTTAAAGAACATCAGGAACATAAAAATGTTAATGGTCTCAATGATTATGTAATAGATGGGACCAAAGAAGCAATTAAAATTTGCATGCAAAAAATATAAAATTAATTATGAAAAAATTTAATGAATTTGTAAAGAGTAAAAAAACAGATAAAAAAATAAATGAAGAAATAGTTTGGTTCAGACATTTTAATAAAGAATCAGATGATTTTATGAATTTACTTGAAGCTGTTATAGCTGGAAATAAAGATGGTTTCATTAAAGCCGTTAGTGAATTTGTATTACAAATTAAAAATAATAAAGTTCCAACATCAGAAATTTTTAAACCAGTGATAACTGACAAGGTTTTTGAAGAATATTATAAAATAGGATTGAAGTGGGGTATAATTGGATACAATTTTGAAGATTTTAAAGAAGAATTGATAAATAAAAATTGTCTGAATATATTTCCAAGTATGTTGATAAGAGGTGTTAAATCTGAAATGAAAGATGGTGGTTCTGAACTTATTCCGTTTACCACTGGTGAAGCACGTGAATATTTGGGTGAATTGTCAGTAGAAAGAGGAAAAGAGAAATTGGGGAATATGTTACAGAATAAAGGAATTATAAAAGAAGAATAAGAAACAGCTTAGGACCCTGTTATAACTTCGGTTATAAAAAAACCCAGTATCGCTACTGGGTTTTTTGTTTCCAATTAATTTTAGTATTCGTCAATTTTTGTTTTTAAATGTTGAAATAAAATTTCTTGATGTTTATCAATTTCATTTTTGTTGAATAAAAATTCCGCTGAATCCATCATAATTTTCATATGTGCAATTCTTTCACAAACCTCATTATAAGTATCAATAAGATCAAGTTCAGATTCGTCTTTTTTCAATTTGTATTTTTGTAGTGCCAGTCCGAGTTTGTGTGATGATTCTGTAATCATTTCAATTTGTAATTCTTCACCCCATCTTTCGATGATGTCATAAGTTAATTTATTTTTCATGTCATTTTTAGTTAAATTGTTATTTATATTATAATCAATATTTTATTTTTTGTTTAAATAATTTAATATATAAGAATAAAAATTTTTATGAAGATTTTAAAACGTTTCAATGAATTTTTAAATGAATCTTGGGTAGATAACATACGTTATTGGTGTCGTAAACCATCAACTTGGGAAGAATGTAATTCGTCGGGAATTGATTATAGTGAATATGAAACAGATTTAGATAAATTAGAAATTTTTGATGTACCAAAAGGATATATGCCAATGGATTATTTTTCATTGGATGTAGAAAATAAAAAAATAGTACCAAGAAATAAAGAATATAGAGAATTCACACCGGTTATGAGTGTGTTTATCGTTAGGGTTAATGATATAAGTTCTGTTTCTCATGGGAATACTTATTTTTTGATTAATACTGATGGATATTCTTATATGAGATATGTTATGAAAATTGAAAATTTCAACGAATAAAATTGGATTTTTTATTTTAATATATACTAAAAAAATAATTATTAACCATGGCAAAGGATAAATTAAGCAATTTATTGAATTTTAAAGAATATGATAATTTGCAATCAAAAAAGAAACCAACTAAAAAAACTGAAGTGGGTGGGTTTGCTGTTTTAGAACATCATATTGTTGGTAAAGATGATCAAATTGATTTCATTAAGAAAAATCTTGAAAATTGTGGGAAGAAAAAAATTCAAAAAATCTACGAACTTGTAGAAAATTGTCTCGCAAAAAAAGAAACAAAAGAAAAAGAATCAGAAGAATCAGAGGAAAAAGATGATGATAAATCCGAAGATTAATTTGAATAAAAATAAAAAGATATAAAAGATGGATACATTTACTAATAAATTAAACGAGTCTAATAAACCGTTACCAAAGTTCAACGACAAAACAAAACAAGAACTATATTCTTTAATTGAAGAAAATGTTAAGATTAATGTTGAAGAAGCTGATGATGAATCAACTGATAAAAATATGAGTTTATCCGGTGTTGATGAATTAACAGATAAATTATACAATTATATTCAAAAAGAAAAAATTAAAGGGGAAATAAATGTATTAGAAAGTATTAAATCTATTCTAGTAGCTGGACCTTTTAATTTAATGAAATTGGATGAACAAATTCAAATATTAAAAGAACGTCTTTAATTTATGAAAAGGTTTAAAGATTTTGTTGTTGAAACAAATATGAGTTATTGTAGATTCGAAAATACATATCGTGATTTACAAGATTGTTATAATGCTATGGATGACGATCTATCAGAAGAAGAAACAGAATTTAGAAAAAGGTTAATTGAACTTTGTAGAGATATTTCTGATGAATATGGACATTTAACGGAATCTACAGATTCAGATAAACTTAAAAAACTTAAATTGATATCAAAGGCATTGAAAACATTTCCAAATTCACCCAAACAATTGAAAATTAGGAAAGAAATTGATGAAATTGAAAAGAAAATTAAAAAATCAGAAAAATAGAAATCGGATACAATAAAAAACCCAGTTAATCTGGGTTTTTTTATGCTATTGTGTTTGTGGTTGAGTTTGTGGTTTATTTATTAACATTTGTGGATTGGTTGATGTAGTAACTCTGATAACTTTATCATTGTTTAAACATTTCATTAATTTGTCACCAGTATTTACACCTCCACAAAAATTTATATTTATATCACCGACACCTTGTATTAATGGTGTAATTATCTCACCAATATCTTTTAATTTTTGTTCGAAATTGTAATTTGTTTGTTTATCATACATATCGGTCGATGTGGTTATAAAATCAACATTTGCTTTTTTACATATTTCTACGGCTTTTGTTATAGTTTTCATATCTCTTAAAGCTTCCATTTCGATAACCGCTTTAATATTTACACTTCTTTCTTTACAGTATTCAGTTAGTGTTCTTAAATCTGTTTGTAAATCATTAATCATCTGATCTTGTTTTTCCTTATCTGCTTCTATCATCGATTCTAATAATTTCTTATAATTTATAACAACATTAACTTCATCTGCACCATCCGCTATTACCTTTTGAATTTCCTTTAATTTTTCTTGATTGCTTTGATCACCATTTGGATACGATATTATTGTAATCGTTTGTATTCCACTATCTTCTAAATATTTTTTTGTTTCGGATACAAATTCTGGAACTAT
>Ga0114918_10000388_pt1 | contig 37723 bp, 16 predicted proteins | sample LantaG_FD_87015 | JGI IMG/M metagenome (GOLD analysis project Ga0114918, IMG submission 87015) | Deep subsurface microbial communities from Baltic Sea to uncover new lineages of life (NeLLi) - Landsort_02402 metaG | ecosystem: Environmental > Aquatic > Marine > Oceanic > Sediment | place...
CTCTAAACGCTCCTTGAGCTTTATCAAAATAAAATCTAGCAGCACGAGCTGCGTTAGTGTGAGCTAATGTATTTGAACCAAATACAAAGCTATCATCAGCCAAAGTACCAGGTGCGTTAGAGGTTACGTTAGCAGTTGTAGAAAAAGCACCTTGTGCTGTATTAGCTATCGTTAAAGTATTACCAGCTCCACCATCAGTAAAACTAATCCCACTACCAGATGCTAATTGTCGTGCATTTGCAAGTGTTCCAGATTCATCTGTAATCGTAGCAAACGTTTGAGTTCCAGAAACAACTCCTGCAGGATCATCCCAAGTACAATCGCCTTTTAAGAATTTGTTTGCTTCAGCTGAGGTAGGTGCTGGAACAAGACCTTCTCTTCCGCTACTTACACCAAGAACTGCTCCAAGCATAACAGTACCCATTACATGGATACCACCAGAATTTCCACCAAGGAAGTTGGGTTGTGTCTCACTATATTCATAATCAACTGTGTAATCAATTCTAGATATATTAGTAGTTGCATCACCTGCGATGCTATTAGCATCTATAATTGACCTACTATGCATATAAATAGCAATATTACCACTAGAACCAGTATTAGGTTCAATATAAATAACTTCTCTACCTGACGCACCGGCAATTCTAGCTCTATTGCGTAAAATTAAACCGCCTGGAAACCCATCTAAGGAAACTAGAGTAGTTGAAGTACCAGTTGCTACAAGAGCTGCATGATCAAGAATCATTCTGCTTTGCCAACCACTTCCAAGGTCATTGACTATCCGATTCGCTTCCGTAGTTGCTTCAATAACAAGATCTTTAATATAGAGAAGATTGGTTACAAATGCACCAGTATCGAAAGTGACTGCAGGTAAATACTCGTAGAAGTCACCAACATTACCCACGCCAAATGTATTCTGAATATATTTACCTTGCCATCCTATGCCTCTCATATTCCAACCACCTACTGGCATTCCGGTAACTGGAATTTCAAGAGTCAATCCAGGAACAAAAGTATCATCAAAAACAATCATGACTGGATGATCTTCAGCCACTAAGCCTCTTGCAACAGTATATAAATCTGACCAATCAGTAAAGATATTACCTTCAACCAATCCACCTGCTCTATAAATTAAATATATTGGAGAATTCACACTAGAACTAAATCCTGCAATACTCGCATCTAATTTTTGTATAGCAAGTTCAAGACTATCTCCATCAGCTATACTAACAATAGCTCCATGAGCTGAATAATCAGGTGTTGAATCATTAGCATTATCCATTCCAATAAAGGTTCGTATAGTACTTAAGTCTGTTGGTAAATCAGTAATTACTGATTGAGCAAGAGTAGTATCAATAACCACTTGGGATAGAAATACTTGTAAAGAAAGCGTCGGATAAACACTACCTGGATAAAGATTGCCTGTACCTGGAAAGTCTACAAAGAATGCACCCATAGCATCTATAGCTTGACTCAGAGAATAATCAAGATTCGCTGCACCATCTGAATCAAATACATAGGCAGTACCCATTGTATCTTTTTTAAGTTGCTCAAGATTATTTAAGTTATCTCCGATATAATCTCTAAGCTCACTATCATCATATGGATCTACATCAATATTTGTAGTGATAGCATTTTCTAATCTAGCAATTTCAGAAATCAATACATCTACTGTTTCTTTAATACTACGTGCACGACTAACAGTTGAATCCCAATAGACAATTGCATCAGCTTCTGTAGCACTTATATGAGTAAAAATAGTATTACCGCATAGACCGAGGTTTAGTGCATCAATACCATTAACTTTAGATAAGGTATTGAATAGAACATGAGCAACACTATTCCATTGATTCATTACTGAAGCTACATCAATTCGCACATTAGATTGGAATCTAGCACGCTCATCTGGTGTATTAATTCTATTTACGCTTCCAGTACGTTGAGTAACTGTTCTTAATGTTTCATCTAATTTAGCCATTAAACTACCCTAACCTTAAAGTGCCCTAGCATTGGTGTACTATCAGCGCTTGATGTTTCAAGTTCTGCTTTTACATATAGTAAATTGTTTTCACCTCTTTGAACTAACCAGTCAAGATCAAACAATTCTGACTTCCAACTACTATCTGTTTTATCAACTTTAACTTTGAAGTATACAATTCCAGCAATATTTTCTAATGTATAAACACTTTGATCAGTATTTGTTGCAGAAGAGTTAAATTGTTCTGGTGGGATATATTTTAGCAAGCGACCAAAGTATTCATCTACACCAGGATACACTCTTTCTTCTGAAAAATCATATACATAGTTATAACCCTCTACGAGGTATTTATGATTGTAGGGGTAAAGAGGGTCCGCCGCTTTAAATGCTTCAAGCGTTGTAAGCCCTGTTGGTACTTCTTGCCAACTAGTTGTACTTATTCTTAAAGCTGTATATCCCTGCTTAAGATGAACAACTCCGCTTAGTAGAGTACCGTTTACGTATAATCCCTTTGGTCCAAAATCTATTCGACGCCCTTCGGGGGCGTCGATATAAATCGTTGTTTGGTATTCATTTGTTCCCTGATTAAATATCCATCCTGTAGGTGCAGCATAAACTGTTTCTGTACCCGTAGAAATATTGCGCTTAACCTTAATGCTGGTAAGTGGAACGTCTTGTATATAAGCTTCTGCAATATGTGAATTTAAAACCGCATCATACTTAAAGTCTATTTCAAATTCATTAGAAATAGATTCATCAATTAAAGCATATTGAGACTCAGTAGGATCAATATAATCAACCGAACCATCTTTCCTTCCATTAGCAAAAGAGATAATAGAAAGTGATTGTTCATGGTAACTTATTGGTTTCCAGTTAGTACCATCTTTACTTAAAAAGAAATTAACAGAACTTCTATCATCTGCTAATACACAAGCAGTAAGAGTTGCTTTAGTAAAATTGACATCATTACCTTCTTCATCAATAACTTCATAAGGTCCAGCTATGAGAACACTAGTAGCAGTATCTGTAAACTGATCACCGTAGAGTTTTACATTGTCTAAGCTATAGACCCATGTATATTGATTAGCTGTATGAGTAACACGATCGGCAGTTTCCTTACTAAAAGCTAATCTAATCTTTTTAATATTTTGAATACCAAGGAGTATTGATGTTTCAGCACCAGAACTCACAGGTACTTCAGCTCTTAATGTATCAAACGTTTGACCATCTAGAGAATACATACAGGTCATTGTTGTTCGTTGATTAACGCCGGCGAAACTCCCTGTAAACCTTAGCTCTCCTACGTAGGTCGCTTCATCTATTTCGATATCCAAAAGTACAGTAACTCTACCTTGTCTATACGAGGTATATACAATGTACTCCCAAAAAGAACCATCTTCTTCTTTCAAATAATCTAAACTATTAATACTTTGAGCACTTAGAAAACCCTTATCACTCAATGCATTAACAGAAAACTTCAACTTACTTGAATCAATCAGAGTGTAGTTTTTTCGTTGTAATGTACAATAACCATTTTCAACAGATGCTGTTGTATTTCGAAAATCAATATACTCTTGTGTATCAAATGTTTCTTCTATGCCGTAAATAAAGTCATCAACATCTTGATTTAATAAAAGTAGATTATCTAATCTAGATTCTATTTGGTTCATAAACCTTTTAGTTCTCTTAGCAGTTGCTTGAAATCCTCTAAAACTATCCTCTAGTAACTGAGTTAAATTATCAGCACGTTCAGACATAGTAAGAACATCATCAAATAAAGCCTGGCGATTAGTATTCTCAACTTCTGCAGAACTAACACGATGATATTTAGGTTTCACAAGATCATAGGAAGAAATACCGATTTGGTCTACATTTGAATACTGTTGATGTACAGTACTTAATAAATCCTTAAGTTCACTATTTGTAGGTCTACGATCATTATCTTCAATGAACCTTTTAACTTCCCTTGTCTTCAATCTCTTTTGATAAGCTTTAGAAATCATTAGTCAAACCTTACTGCTAATAACGAAATTAAAGGTGAAAAATAGTTTTTTAACTCATCTAATCTAGAGGCTAAAGGTTGCTTAGTCCAAAGAACTTTAATTAAAGAATTGATAGGATTCAAATTTTCTGTACGAACAGATACTATATTCAAACTTGAGTCATAAGAATAGTTATTAACTTTAAGAGCAATATCATAAGCAATTTTATAAGATGCTGCTTGATAGTTTACTGTTTCGCCAGTAACCATCCCTGACTCTGAATACACAATTGAATTTAAATAATCAATTGAATACTTATTGCTAGAATCATAGCTTGGATCTTTATAGTGATAAGAAATTTCAATATCTGCTGGTAAAAATCCAGTGGATCCTACATTTACATAAACCTTACCATCATCAGCAATATAATAAGAACCTGAACCAGCAGTAAGTAAGTCATCTATAATATCAAATACTATATTTGTTATTTGATTATTAAAAACAGAAGTGTCGCTAAAATTCACACCCCATGGTTGATACCATAAAGCACCTGCAGCTAGATTGAATTCTACTATATTGGTACTAGATTGAATTTGTGAAGTAGACTCTGTATCCACAGAAATCAATCCCCAAAACTCTGTCTTACCATCAACAAAATCTACTTCTTCTGGCTTCAAATTCGAATCTAAAAAGTTGTCAGAAACAAACACAGTGCCTTTCACAATTGAATCATGTGACAAAGTCATAGCGTTATTGGATGTAAATAGATTATCGATACGAGAAACATATCGACCGGTTAGCACTTCTATTCTAGGCTGAACATTTGCACCAACTGTATCAATAACTTGCTGAGCACTGAAGTTATCTCTATTTACTCGAATACCCCAAGGAGCTGCATCTTTAAAAACAACATCAAATTTATCATTAGGTACAATATGCTCTTCGTGATATCTAAAACGAGCTTTCACTGTATCGTTATCGAGTACTGATGATAGATACAGAACTCCGTTAACGGGATCAAGGTAATAAAGATTTGGTATAAGAGACGATACATCTTCTCTGGATGCAACTGATGTATAAGTAATAGAATTCTCTGAATTTAATATAAAGCTTGAACCAATAATATTTTTATGACCTAAAAAGATTACTTCTTTATATCGTGGTAATACTATGCTAGTACCTGTAATAACCTGAGGCAAATATTTAAGAGTAATATTATGCTTATCAGGATCAAACAGAAAATCCATTTTGTGATAGTAACCATCTGACTTACCATCAAATGCAACAAGTTCTTCATTAATTACAGTTGCAATATCAGCGCCTAAAGGCAAACTACTATCAAAAAGAATTTGTTTATAATCGTCTGAAAACATCCATTTTTGAGCAATCAGTTTACTTACTCGACCAACACGTTCATATTCAATACCCGAAACATATATATGTATTTGGTCTTGAATACTTGGATCAGATAACTCTACTGGAAAATTAAAAGAGCTTTCATGACCAGTGCCTTCACCAATTTTGATTGGATTAAAACGGTCACCTCTTCGTCCTATTTTAGGTTGTAGTACAAATACTTCTTGGTTATAAGGTTTTTGTGGTAATACTAAATCAACTGGAGATTGATGTCTTGACACTACTCTAAGGATAGAATCGGTTTGTGTAATCTGTTCATTAGACTTGTTGTAATCGGTTACGTCTTTGAAGGCAGTACTATTTCTAGCTAATGCTAAACGCCAAACCACTTCCTTTTCATTACCTGACATTAGGATATTATCTAACTCTCCGCTAGATAGATCTTGTACTGTACTCCACGTTTCACCAGAGTTAAATGACAGTTCAAACAAAGCATCATAGAGACTATCGTTTTGAGGATAAAGATCTGCAAATGGAGTGGCCGAATAAAGTCCGCCCGATAATTCGAGCACTTTACTATTAATCCCACCCTCTTCTTCATACTCTATACGGTATGGAGTAATTGCTTGAATAGCAATAGCATATCTATCTCTAAGAACCTTATCTTCACTCTTGTTATACATCTCAATACGATACGACTGTCTTTGAGCAAAAGTAATACTAATAGTTTTAGCTTCTACAGGTAAAAAAACTGCTGACCATGCTTCGTTATTAATATCAGATTTAACTGTAAAGAAGTCCTTATCTAAATCAGAACTTAATAAATCAGTAATTGGAATACCACCCTGTTTACTTAAACTAAAATTAATAGACTCAATCTGAAATGAACTAAATACACCAAGGTTAACTGGTTCAATAACTAAACTATTAACTACTTGTGGTTTTGAAAATTCTAAAACAACAGTTAGTTTAGCAGGTCCAGAATCTAATCTTTCATATTCAAACCAATTACTTTCATCTCCATTGATCATATACTTAGTATTAGTATTATTAGTTTGGACTTCAGCATCTGAATTTCCAGGGTTGCCATTTGACCCACTAGTTATCCATGCTTTAGATAATTTAAGAATCTCTTTGCTTCTAACTGGTAAAGTTAAAAACCCCTGACCAGTTTCCACTTCACATTCTGGTAACGAAATAAAATTGGTAGCCAATGAATCAAAATTCAAGAAGTGTTCGGCAATAACAAAACGCGCAAGGTTTTTATCCCATAAATTTAATACTGCCTTCTTTTGATTGATTCTATTAATCTGACCCGTCAATTCCATTAAAGTTATTTGTTGACTATTGAATCTTGATAAAAATAATTGAGCCAATGTAGAAACTTTAGCTGTAATTATCCTGATCAAGTATTCATAATCCTGATACAGGCTTGCCATACTTTCTGATTCTGGATAATCACCCTTGATGATAGCTTCCAAAGAAACTTCGAGATTTAACAGTCTTTCAAAAATACCAACTGCTTCAGCTTCAATTAATAATCTTCGTTCTAGAGTTGAAGCCCCACTCCATCTAGACAAATATCTTTCCAGAATTACAAGAAGAGCTTGGACTTCCGGTAAATAAGATTGGGGTGTAATGGCATTAAGAGACATTCTCTCTAACCTTTAATGCATAAGATAAGATTATGGAAGTAATATATGGATTTGCCATTTGTGCCCTTGAGATAATTACAGTATTTAATTTACCATGTGCTTCTTGTGCACTGCCATTAAACACTACTTGTCCCGAATGTAGTGAAATTAACCCAGTAGGACTAAGAGATTGATTAGCTAACACTCGATATCTAATCCAATAAAGTTGATCAGATATATGATTATTAATCTTTACTCTAAAACTTCCCGCTTCTGGCTTAGTTAAAATCCTTACTAAGTCTAAGCCTGAAGGCCAAGAGCCAAACCAAATTCCACCACCATCAAAACTAATCTGATAATCAGTACCTAGTACGAGTAAGGTATTCTGTTGATATACATCAAAGGGTGGATCTTGATTTACAGTACTCAGAGTATTGGCTTTATAAACAAACACATAAGGTGTCATATTTTGAGTTACTGACCAAGCTGGACTCATACCTGAATCTTGAATAGTAATAGAAGTGTCACTAATTGCTTGTACTCTATATGTTCCTAGCAGGGGATGTTGCGAACTTGAAAGGAAGGAAACCTGGTCGTCAATAACAAAGTCGTGTTCTTCTTTTAAAACAAGAACAAGTTGATTACCTGGAGCTTGCCAGCTATTAACAATTTTTATTTTATCAATAGCCCAAGTGATATCAGGAAACAATTTAACTTTTCCAACCTTGCCAGATATAGGTAACAATTCTTGTTGTACTGGATAGGTATCTGGAATAGGAAACATATCTTCTAGCACTGTATTATTATCATCATCAACTAGATGAGCACCAATATAGTATTCGCTTAATACAGCACCTTCTGCTAACTGTAATCCTGTAGAATCATAATCATCTACTGGATCAGTTAAGTTTATAGCTTGAGCACGAGAATTAAAGGTTAAGCCAAGAGGTTTTTTAACAACAACATCTTTAGATCGGAATACACCTAATGATTCAAAAACAAAAAGCCCCACCCTTACATTACGTAATGAAAAATCAAATACACGACCTTCTATTCTACCTGTAATTTCATTTAGTAAATGGGTCCAACCAGCACCCCTTAAGATTTTATTAAATTCTCTAATCTTATGATTTCCAGTTAAATAGTTTGTCTTAGTAACAGGAGCAAACTGATTGAACTTGAGCTTAAGAAACCTAGTTCTAATTGGTTCTAATAACAATACGCTTGTAGTTCCTACATCAATAGATGATGCATCAAGTTCAATCTCTTCACCACCTTCGTTAATAAACGAAATGGTATCTACAAAAATCTGACTATGACCTAAAGGATCAATTTCAACGAAATTGATTAACTGTACCTGAGCTAGCTCAAGCATCACAGTACAATAACTAGGGGTATGTCTAAAAACTTTAGAGGTTTGATTATGTTCTTGTTTTAGAATTACATGCCTAAATATTTTGTCTGGTAAAAATACATTTCGAGGACTACTACTAAAAAGAGGTTCAGGTGAATCACCGACATCTGTTTCTTCACCTACAAGATACGCATCCCTAATAGGTAAATAAACTTGATCTCTAATAGGAAGTAATAATCCAGCACTTGGTATACTTGACGATAGATTACTAAGTAAAAATACTAATTGAGTCTTATAATCTAAAAGCCAACGCTTATCATCGTAAGCTAAACCATTATCAATTTCACGTATGAATGAATTGAAATGAACTGTTGAATACCTACCGTAGGTTTTGATTTCTTCTTCAGAAATAAAAGCATCAAGTGACAAAGCTTGCTGCTGCATGTCATGTAACAGTGCAAATCCCTGATTACTAATATTACCAATTTGCTCCTGCAGATCGCTAAGCTGACCATTATTATATGTAATGAAAAACTTACTATCCTTTAGGAATTCAGAAGTAGTAACTGAATCAAGAACTTGTCCAGTTCGATGTCCTGGTTGAAAGAATTTATTCTTTCTAGACAAATACCTACTAGCTCTAATATCAATTTCTTTAGCAGAAAATTGATAATGATCAATATCTTGAACACGATATCGTGCAGCACGTTCAAGTGCTCCCTTGTTATCTAATTGATCTTCAAAGTCAGACATTATTCAACAACCACATCAACAAATAATCTACGAGCACCAGTACCAGTAGGATATTCTAAAGAAAGAGCAAACTCAATATACTCAACAAACTCTGTGGCACCAATTGTATGTGCTGGCCCACCTTCTTTTGCTAGATTCCCTAAGAAAATCTTATTGGATTTTTGAGCACCTTGAGTCCTACTAATGTAATATTCTGTTCCTGCAATAGGGTAAATAACCTTCAAGCCACCATCAGGTGAACCCAAAACACTAGCCTGTCCCCAAGTTAACAAGTCGTGATAATCTGTTTCAACAGGGAAGTTTGCTGGATCATCTACATCACCAACAGAAGTTGCTGGACGAATAAATAATCCAAGATTAGTTAAATCTTCACTACCTTGATTAGTTACACGTATCGTTTTAGTAGTTCCATTTGTAATCAATTGAAGTGGATCATAAATAACTTCAGAATCATATTCGAATATTAAATCATGTATAGACATTACGACCTCACTACTACAGATAAGCTATTACTATAAGGATACTCTACTACACCTTCAGATACAGTTAGAGCATAATGATAAACTTCTCCACTTACAACAGTTGTATCTATATATTGAAGTACGGGTGGCGTAGGTGGTGTTGCGCCACCATCAATCACAGCAGAGATACCAAGAGCATCCTCGACAAGACTATAGGCATTAGTAATATTGTTCTTTCGATATAATTTATAAATTTGATTTGGACCTTCCCATGTCCAACTTAAAGTTACTTGACCTGCAGTACTCAAGTCACCTGTTAATACGGGTTTTGGATACGTCCAATCAATAACAGCATAACCAGCAGAAGGCATATTTTTACGCATTAGCTCTTCTGCTTGATCCTTACTCATTAACCCACCATAGTCTGTTAACAAACTTAATGGAGCCTGCATAACCATTACTGAATTCTCAGGCACCTCTTGACCTTCCTCTCCATAACCTAAATAGCTTTGAAGTATACGTGGGTTTTGGGCAATAGCGTTTTTGAATTCATCTTGATCAATCACAGCACCCGGCCTACGAACATCTATCTCAAACTGATCTTCTTTTACCCCAGTATTAGCTACAGTACATTCTGCACATAACATATACGCATATGAGTTAGAATACCCCGCAGTATATTGTCTTACAAATGTATCAATAGTTGAATCAGATACATATACCATACCAACTACGGTATTAGAATTGTAGGAACCATCTGCATTATATAATTGCAGATTAGGGTATGAAATGCCGGAGCTTTGACTACAATAAATAATAACCCCGTCTTGGTCTACAACCAGATGATGTAATGCTCTATCATCTAAATGAACATCAGGGATTACATAAAAAACATGAGTATATTTTTTTGCATCTCTATTGATCATTGGATTTAGAGAAACGAGATTATATTCAAAATCAGTAGCCTTATAATAATATGTACAAGAGATAGACCAACCAGCAAGTATATCGATAGCCAAAGCAATGAAACCACCTTGGTTATCCCAACTAAGAATTTTATCAGCTTCATAGAAAACATGAGTTTTTACTTCAGTAATAGGATGAACATGAGTTGAATGACGTTTTCCTTGTAATGATTCATCAGTAGTCAAGACACGTAATAATTTATCTTCATAATCTCTAATGTAAATAGCTAAATGAAGTCCTTCATCTGGATCAATACTCAAACTATCTCTTGTAGCAACCAACACCTGTTTGTTTAGTTTCATCAATTGCTGACTAGCACTATAAAGGATTGGTTTATATGGAGTAAAAGGTTGCGTATCAAATTCAGGTAAGTAATATCTGCGCGCAACTCCGTTAACTACAGTACTAACATCACCATTTGTAAACCTTAAAAACCAAAAATCTTTAGGCTTTCTTCCACTTGGCTTACATGGTTGAATTAAACTTCTACCTAAAGGACGTATATACCAAGTATCACTTTTATTAAAATAATAAGTATAACCACTTGTACTACGTTCTTGACTATAAACAGGCCGGCCAGCTTTCAATCTTCCAGTATCTAAATCAATATCTTCCCAATCAGCTTCTTTACAAACAGGCTCTGGATTAAGTAATTGATGATAAGTAGTACCATCTTCAGTAGTAGCTGTTATAAAAAATAACTTATAACTATCAGTCTGTGGATCATAATAATTCTGATAATTAGTAAATACCAAACCTAAATCATAATCAACTACATAACCAGTATCAACAACTGTTTTATTACCACCCTCTACGATGGTTAAAATACATTGAGTACAATTTTCAGGTAACTCATGCCTATAGAATAAAGGCTGTACTCTATTGAATTCATTAATTGCAGTTCGATTAGTAATTAAAACACTAGAGTATGGTGACGCATATGAATTACTTACAACTCTATCTACACTAGCTCTGATCTGTGATTGATGAGGGCCATTTGCAGGCACTGTATAGGTCCTATTAGCTATTTGTAAGTCATACCAGGAGTCTAGTTCAGAGTTCTCCAGGTAAGCCACAGGAACCCCACCTGGTACGATATTATCAGTATAGATAAAACGCTCTATCCTTTTATGAACATGTGAGACCACAGGTAGTGTAACTTCTATACCCTGAGTATAGGAACTTGATTGATCTACAATTAATTCTAGAGTGAAAGAAGACATTTATTTATCCATGGGAATAATGAACAACTACACGTACTGCTACATCAACAGGTACTGATGGAACCCATTCCCAATCACTACCAAGGACATAAATAGTAATCTCCCGATTACTCTCATCAAACTTATAAAACTGCTTTGTATTTTCACCCGGTATGCCAGACGAAGGGCCTCCAGAAGGCACCCATTCATTAGCCGAAATATTCTTTGCAACCATAATATCAAGAGATGCGACTTTATATGGCGACCCATCGAAATCTGCTAAGTATAAAGAAGTTTTAATGAGTCCATTAATATCTGAATCAAATGTACAAATAGCTTCAAATGCAAAAATCTTCATATTTATTACAGAAGCAGAAGAAACTCCAAAGACTGTAGAGCTACTTGTCACTGGTCCAGCAAAACCAGCATTCACATTCATTGGCCTGATTAAACCACCATAAAAATCATTATGATAACTACCAAACTGACTATAAAAACGAGTATGGCCATCTGCATCTCGATAAATCTTTGGCGCATCTAATATATCTCCAGAGTCTCTACCACCAAATATTAATGCATATGATTCACCAGAGGTGCCTACATGGGAGCCAGCTGGACCATCACTTAATCCAAGAAGTAAATGACCACGCATGGCATTTTGGTCATTTAGATTATCGTCATAACCAGGCAAATCGTTGTCGCCAGCAACACCCTTCCATCCATCTCTATGTAAATATTGTGGTGCAAAGTTACCTGGAATTTCTGAAGGTACCCATGGGCCTGAATTACCTGCCATGCTAGTAAATCCTGAAATACCTTCTAGAGCAACAAAGGGTTCGCCGAATGTTCTATCATGCTTATGATAAAACTTATTTCTCAAGTCATCTATTGAGGTAGTAATATCACAACCTACAGTAATTATAGAGAATCTATGTCCTGCAGTTATTTCATCAGTTAAGTTTCGATTGCCTACAAGAATACTATTAGGTGAATTATAGTAATACTCTGCATCTTCATATACTTCACCTGAAGTTTCATTCTTTAAGAAAAGAAAGCCGGCAGGTATCGCCTCTTCTGCAGTAAAATCATCTGTAAGAACTTTAGGTAATGATAAATATACGCCTTTATTCAGGTCATAGTCAGTAAGTTCTGTACTTGATCCATCAATATTTGATTGTTGATGGGTTATAGGTACTAATGTAACTGCATGTCTATCAGGGAAAAGTGCGCCAAGCGCACCAACCTGTAAGCTTAAACCAGAAGATACCTGATGGGGATCTGGAATCACATTAAATCTAGCATGTGGATAGTTATGAATGCCTTCATAAGCCAAAGGGTCTACTTCATAAGTAGCAGTTCCTAGACTAGGTAAAACACAATAAACTTTACCTAGACTCGTAACATGGTAGTCACCGTCATCTACCAAAGCAGTTAAAGCCTTCCAAGTATGAAATGGTTCACCTATTGCATTATCTGAAAAGACAACATTAGCAGGAATACGTGGAGGATAGCGCAAAGAGAATTCATAAAAACCAACCGGAACATTCTCTTCAACTTCTTTATATCCAGCTCCTGGTTGGATTGCTCTTGGATTTAAATTAGAAGCAGGACCAACTAGTCTTGCCAAATTAGCAATATCCAGTTTACGACGAAGAGAAAAGAACTCATCTCCTGATCCACGTTCTCTTCCCCAAGGTTGGCTAAGAGTAGTTATGCTACTTGAGCTATAAGGCCAGCTTTGGCTATGAATATCACCAACAGCTTTCTCTAGATTCTCAGCTGCATATCTTAGTTGAGCAGTAATACTGTTTAGTTTTTCAGCAGTTGGTTGTTCACCAGCTACAAAAGTAGTAGCAACACTAACTCCCTGTCGCAATTTATCAGCCATTTTAACTTTCTCCGGTAACAGTAAACTGTGAGATATTCATAGCACGAGGATTTATTGTAATAAAGTTAGCTCCACCCAGTGCACTACCAATATTAAAATCGTCTCTAACTAAACTCCATCCGTAAGGTATTGGAGGGGATTCATTCATATCAACACCAATTAGAATCTGTGGTAATTCTAAAGATAAACGAATGATATTAGAATAGATAGTATGTCCAGTTGCTGGATCAGTACCATGAGCTTGTACCTTAACTTCTCCAGGTGCAATTACTACATACCCAGCTAAATTCGTATTGTTATCATTAGGTGCTGGGATAGGCAGATGTCTGTCATAAAAAATCAACTTCTGGCCACTTACACTATCTGGATGTAATGGGTAGTAAGCTCCAGGAAGCCTTGAATCCAAAGGATGTTCAACTTCAGTATAAGGTTTCCATTCATAGAGGATAACCCGCACACCATTGAATTCTGCACTAGAATATTCAGTTGCATCAGGTTCAAGTAGCCAACATGATTGTCCAGGAGTTATTGTAGGAATGATTTCTGAAAAATAGATTCTTGAATAAGAACTACCTACACCTGTAGGATAATAAGTACCTAGTGTATCTATTAGAGTTTCAACCATATAGATTTCTCTTGAATACCTAGTAGAAGTGACAACAAAGTAAGCTTGACCACCTCGGAAATCTTCTTCGTCTATCACACCATCAATATCGATATAAGGTCGATTGTAAGGTGGTGCTAATCCACTTCCCAGAATAGTTCTTTCAAGGCCAATAGTTCCAATTCTTTTATCATGTTTTAGTACTTGAAATACCCAGACATCATCTGTACTAACACCTGAATGTAAACCGTTAACAGTCATTTCTGTACTAATTGGAACACCAGGGCTAGCAGGTATTTGATCTGTATCTGTCACTCTTTGTTCGATATTATCTCTATCATAAGGGCTATTATAGAAACAATAAATTTCACCGAGAGTGTTACTGATTGACGTATAGGTAGAACCTTGACCATTAAGTAAACCAGCACCTTGAATAATTTCTATAGTTAAGGGAATGTTATCGATTGGCATCTCTCTACCATCTAATGCTCTAGCAGTTAATCTAGAAATATCTGAACCATAGTAGATGGGTCCATAGAGAGTGCCGCCGATTAATTCGCTATCTGTCTCAAGCACAATACTTTCTAAACTAATATCTGCACTTAATATTTGCAGAATATTATTAGTCTCAATATTCCTACTTGGTTGAATATCTAACCAAGGACTAGCATTAGCAGTACGTATTCCATATGAAGTAACTTCATACTCAATTCTAGGTACACTTGTATAACCCACAAAGAAATAATCTATTGTACCTAATCCATGTTGTCTGTCTTCTACTACAGTACCTTTAGCATGAGCTACAGACATAGTATTATCGTAACCACGAATACAATTCAAAAAGCTCTTTCTTCCCTTACCATAGTAAGCAATCTTTTCATTTTCAATAATAATTACACCCTGGTCAGGGTATAGTTTCATTGAGTCTTCATTCAAATACACATCAATTTCGGTATCTGAATCTAAAATTGCATCAGCAAGGGTTAAATCGGGGGCTTGAAAGCCCCCGGTTGTTACCGTACCCAAATCGTAATCAACTGAATAGTGTAAATCTGTTGGTGAACTAAAATCCAAGCTATCTACTTCTATCCATTCTGTAAGTACATTTGTTGAACTTAAGCTATAGAGCTTAACGGAACTTCTAGCTAAAGGGAAGTAATCGCAAAAAATTTGCCTACCAGCTAATTGCCCCTGGCCTTTATACTCCATCGTAGTATCTTCAGGCTCAGTATAGGTTGCAGAAAAATCACTTAGGCTTTCATTACCAACTACAATACTTGCATCTCGATTTAGTATTACACAATTATCCTCGATTAAGTATTCTGATTTTCTAGTTTCAATATTAGCTGGAATTAGATTCCCATTGGAATCAACAGTAGCTATTCTAGATCCACCAGATAGAAGACCAGTGAATTCATCTACATAAACAAACTCATGTTTTTCAAAAATATCTAATCTTTCATTACGCATATATTGAACACAATGGATAGTTTCATAAACAGCATCTTCATGTAATTCATGCTGCATTAATCCATCATCATTCAATATATTACTAAAAATAAACGAACCACTATAGTCTGAGAACAAAGGTCTTGTATCAAAATAAAAACCGTATCTCCCTGTTTCAACTTGTGGAGTCCAAGTAAGTACATCTCCATTACGTAAATGCATTAAAGACTTATAAGCCAATCCGCCTCTTGAACCTGACTGCCATTGTTCCAACCAGGTGCCGTCTTGTAACCCAGTAAAATGACCACCTAAGAAGGTATCGTAACGTGTCTGAGCAAAAGAATCTGAAGGTAATAGACGTTTATCCCAAACCCAACCATAGTCTTCACTGTCTTCAGTAGCCCAGATACCAGTTAAAGGATGCTGATCATCTGTTGGAGTAACAACGTTTTCTATATTTAGTGTTTTAGAAACCCAAGCCATTTATTTACCCCAATTCAATGGATGCACAGCTAGAACCATATTCGCTATTCGCGCACCTTCACTATTTAGCAAAGTATTTTCACCCAAACCTGTAGTATCTGAGATAAGCTCATTATAGTATAAATACTTTTTATCCTCATTATTATATGGCCAAACCCTAACAGGTTGCCAATGAAGTCTATAGGGAAATTTTCTATACGAATAGGCAATAAAGCCTCTAGCAAAATCATATGTATAGACTACACCATTAATATAATCAATGTAGAACTCTCCTTCTGCTGCAATACTTTCTCTTGTAGCAACTTCTGTTTTAAATAACAGTTCAGCTTGAGGGTATATTTCTTGAATTAATTCGTACTTTAATTTATTTGCTCTTGATTTTCCTAGTAACTCTGTGTGAATAAATCTATTGTTATTACCATACTTTAAAAAAGCACTTTTCTTATATTCATAATCAGTATCTAAAGTACTAATAGTAAAATCAGTATTGCCAACAAATGCAGTATAGATAGCCTCTAGAAAATAAGCATCACTTCTATCTACTAGGTTCAATTCAATATCAGGACTACCAGAACTATAATCAGAATAAATTCTAAAATGAGTACTAGTGACTTCGATGTATGGATCACTAGCTATTGGTTCTCCAGTAGAGTTTCTTATTACATCGATTTCAAAAATAGGTATTTCAAATTGACCTAAATATCTATTAACAGAATTAATTAATTGTATTTCAGTAGGACCACTTGGGTCACGAGCTTCTAATAAAAGACGCCTTCTATAATCTTCAAGAGATTCACCATCTAAACGAAAAAGACTTAACCCTAAACCAGTTTCATCTAGTCCTACACTAAGAGATATTCTTTGTGGAGTATAAGTACTCATTATACAACCTCCACACTAGTATATTCTTCTCTAACAAGAAGCTGCTGTCTTTGAGGATTAGCTAAATACTTGTCAGAATACTCTTGGAATTCATATACAGTACTTACATCAGAAACATACAGGTGGTCATTAAAACCAAAATAAATAGATGTAAGATCAGTAATCTCAGTATCTAGAGTTTTTTCAGCCACTAAACTGTCCACTAATACACCAGAGTAATACAACGTAGTTTCGTTTGGTGTTTGTGTTTCACAATAAAATTCCCATTGCCCTATTAGATCAAACTCGCATTCAAAAGTGATATCTTTCCAAGTATCCTCAGGGCGACTTTGAATACCTGCATTTGCAGCAAATGAATTACTTACTGTATTCCAAGTTAAATCATCCTGCAACCATTCTTGATCTCCATTAGGATTTCTTCGATATACAGTTACACTAAGTATAGGCTCTATTGGTCTTGCAAACCAAGTAAACATTGTCTGAGTTTCACCTAGTAGTGCCCATGATTTCAAAGGCTGGACTTGTACAAAGCTATTACGAGTAAGACTAGATTCATCTACACAAGGATCGAAGGTATTTATTTCATGGTTATAGATATGAATTTTATTTGAAGTATCTAATACATATAATCTGGTTGAATTTGGATTAACAGCTAGGTCCCTAGGAATATAAGTATTGCTGTTTTCATCAAGCAAATGCTGTTCCCAAATAACTTCTTCGTTTTCTAAATCAGGAATAACTCCATTTCTATAACTAGTACCTTGCTTTAATATATCAGTGAAATATTGTAAGTATCCATAATCAACTAAATAAGTTAAGACATTTGTACGTAATTTCAATTGACCTTCAAGTTCTTCATTAACGACAGCATGATATTCATCAACTATATAATCTGTAGCTGTTGCTAGATAGATTTGAATTCTACCGTCGAATCCACTTGATACAATTTCTTCTAATTCAAAAAACGCATTCTGTGTAATGAACACACCATCATCTGGTATAACCATATGTTCAGTAAATAACATATCGTTAATATCATAACCTTCAATAAAAATCTTTGGTCTTCCAGAAAGAAATCTATTCTCAGTTGCTTTCTTTCTTAAATAACTAGTGCTACCAGATACTACAATAATTAAACGTTCTGGATAAGCAATTGTATTTATTACACTAGGTACATCACTGTCATAAATTAAAAAATAATCCACACCTACACTATCTACTTGGTCTATCGTATCAGGTACTGACCATAGCAATTCTTCAATAGATTCAACTCTTGTTAATACTTGAGAGCCTCCTGAATTAACTCCAGTAACAGTAGTAGGATAATTCCAAGTAATACTTCCACCTTTATTAATTTCAGGAGTCATAAAATTAACTTCATCTAATTGAATACTCCAGATATATGGTAACCCCATACCTTTCTGTAATAGATTTCTACTGGTACTTAGCTTTTTAATTTCGACTGTAGCTAAATCAAAGTAATCAGCATATACAGAAAAGAAACGAAATCCAAAAGTACTTGGATCTTTTCTTATCTTAGTCCAACCAGGAAAGTTATTTACTAATCTTTGTGTAAGATGTGGCATTTAAATAAACTCAAAAGCTAATGTTCCAAGTGCAGGAAATTCATCATCAGCAAGAGTGTAATGTTGAGTTAACAATACTTCTCTTTCAGCAATAGACGCACCAGCTACTCCAGTTCGAATATAAACGTTTTTAAATAACGAATTGCTTCCTAATGAACCAAGCGAAACAATTCCACCAGAATCTTCTTGTATTTTTAAAGCTAAAGAATCTAGGTTGATACTTGTAGCTGCAGAACGTTGACTAAAGAAATTTGCACAAATGCGTCTAATTACTCCTTCGAGTTGTTTTTGTTCAACTTGGCTTATTGCTTTACTAAGTTTAACCTGCAATTCAAAATCAAAACTAACTTGAGTTGCAGAAACAACACTCATAGTTAAACCTGGTCCTTTAATATTATCCAGCTTTCCTTGTACTCCACCCAATAGTCTAGGATTAGATTGGCCTTCAGCTCCATTTACAATCACACCAACAGTTCCTATTCCAAAATAACCTGATATAGGTCTAGCATTAATTACTCCAGGAACTTCTAGGGAACGAAGTAATATCCTACTGTTATTATTTTGTAACAGACTTTGATAGTGTTGAGACAGTCTAAATCTATAAGCTTCATCTGTTTCAATATCACGACCATTAATAATAGAATAAGAGTTCACTACTTTCAATAAACCTAAACTAGCTTGAGTATAATTAATAAAATCATGGGTATTTAAAACCTGAGTACCAACATTACTCTTTGAGCCAGCAAACTTAGCTCTTACTGAAACAAAACCAATAGAGCTATCAGCTAATAGTATATGGTTACCTACTACAAGATAATCAATAGATTCTCCAGACTCATTACTATTAGGTTCAGATGAAATAACTGTACCGTCTGGAATAATAATATCCGCACTTGAATTAACAGTTCCGAAATCAGCACCAGATTCTAAATAAAAGAATACATTAGATTCAAGATCTTGTGATTGGGCAAGTTGTTCTTTAAATCTAGAAAGACCGCGAGCTAAACCTAATGCATCTAGATCAGTTCCAGTTGCGTTACTAACTTGATTTGCATAGAAAGCCATAAGAGATTCTTCACGCAAAGCAAGAACTTCATCTACTAAAACATCTGTTATTGCCCGAGCTTTTGAATCTGATTCGAAGTTAGAGATATTAGTACGCGACTCAAATTCTTCTCTGAACTTACGCAATACACTTAGAGGATTTTTAGGTAATGGAATCTGAGCCATAACTTCTCCTATATGCTTCTAGGGATCAGTCTATTGTTACGCATATCATAACTAAAGGTTAGCACAATACCCCCTTCGTTTCGAGGAGGAGTAATAACCATAATGATAGCCACCTCATATTTTGTAACTGGTACAACATCAATAGTGAATTCATGACCATAAAGCAAATCTTCTTGCAATAATACAGAGTAAATTCTATCTTGAATTCTATTACCTATTTCTTCTGTGTTAGGTTTACCTACAAAATCACTCAAATTAGCACCTAAGTGTGCAGCTTGAGCCCACTCTCTTTTCTTACTAGAAAGACGAGTTAGTATTCTCTGCATAAAACCTCTGTAGTCATATTTATTTGTATCTTCGAGATCATTATTTGAACCCAAAGAAAAATCTCCATCGTCAGAGAAATATAAATCTACAATCTTGTCAAATCTAGCCATGATTACATACCAGTAGTCATTCCCACAAAGAAAGAAGCTAACTGTGCTAGCTCTCTAATCTGTGGAAGTAGTTGTAAAAAAGGAGGTAAAAATATTTGGTTTGGGAAAGGAGTCATTGGATTTATTGGCATGATACTCATTGGAAAAGGCAAATCAATAAGCATACCACCATACTTCATATTTTGACTCATGGCTTGAAGATTGATATCTCCACCTAAACCAGGAGAAAGGCTTACAGATCCTTTTTTAACTGCAACAAAGCTTTCTGGTGCAGCATACATCCTAGTTTCTGCAGGCTCTCCATAAACAGCCAAGCCTCCAGCAAAATCAGGATCATTCTTCCATCCATTAAGACGAAACTGTCTTACAGGTCGATCTTTAGACATTATCCAACCATCATTATTATATTGTAAATTTTATTTAATTTAAGTACTGCTGCTTTTTCAAAGTCTCTTTGAGCCACCTTTATTATAGTTCCACTTCGGATATTATTTGCTGCAAACTGTACTGCAGCAAATTTCCCAACAAGATTAGTATAATTTTCTTCTAAATCTTCTAGGAAAGGTACAACTAGTTGTGTTCCATCCATTAGCACTACTTCTGCAAAAACTGGTCCTGTTGTTTTACCTATATCGAAATATCTTCGGAGTTTATCTGTATATTGTTGAAAAAAAGTTGGACCACCTTTTGTCTTAACTCTATCTAAAAAATCTGCATCATAAACTTCTTTAATAAGACAATACTCAAGTTTATTTACACCTACTTGAGGTGTATCAGTATGTTTATCTTGTTGACGTCTTTGACGTTGATAAGCATTTGTAGTTACTGGTGAATCTGACATTATTAATCCTGTCCTGTTAATGTTGGGTCAGTGGTTCCGATTTCCCAAATGTTCTCAATTGATTGTAACTTACTCCATGCAAATTGGTGATATCTATTAAATAGAGAATATAGATCACGGGTACCACCAACAGTATCATCTACCCATCGTTGAAGTTCACCCGCAACATTGTTCCAAATCATTGCTGGGTCATTATAGGATAAACCACTTACTATTGGATAACCATTCTTCATTAAGGGTACTAACATAATCGAATCATTACGTAAGCAGTGTAGGAATAATATAGGTCCACCTACAAGCCAAATAGCTCCAGGGAAGGAGAGTTCGCTTGCAGCCCAAGCTGTAGCAACTCCACCAGTTAAAGTGAGCCCACCTATTGTTAATGTCCCAGCACCACCTGCTACTGCTTTGCTCTTTGGAATAAATCTACCTATTTTAAGTGCAACAGCAGCTATTCCTCCTGTAATTGCGATACCAGCACCAACTGCTGTCATTGAAGTTGCCATAGTATTCAAAGTATCACGTCGTTCTTTATTAAGTTGTTCGATAACACTATCGGCACTACTTAATTTATTGCTATCAACTCCTAGGAGTTCTGATTCCAGATTAGCTCCTTCAAGTCCAAACTTACGTCTGTATTTAGTTTTAAAGAAGTTGCTTCCTCTTGGACCCCACTTGCTAATAATATCACTTACTAATCCGATAGTTCCTTCATTAAACTTATCAGTACCACCTTTAACACCTTCATATCTATCATGAATATCTTTAACAGCTAGAGCAAATACTTTCATTGCTTCGAGAATTGGCCAGCCACTAATTTCATTAGCAAAAGCAACTGCTGAAGGTTTAATTTCTGTAATGAATCCAGTTTCATGACTAAAAGTATGAACTACTTGTTCAATTTCAACTGGACCTACGATGTCATTATATGTATCAATTATGATTCCGATATCCCAGGGTTTGATCCTAGGATTACCAAGCAAAAGGATTTCTCCTCTATACATATCTTTCATTCTATGAAGTAATTCTCCAACACCATATCTCAAAGCCATTTGATATCCTTTACAATTTGGATATCTAACAGGAGCTATTCTTAATTGGTGTTCAGGAATGAATGCATGGGCTTTAACTACAGTTGTTCTTGCAGGAGAACCAAAGTTATCTTCAGTATCACTCATTGTTTGATAATAAGTAATATCAACTGCATTAGTAACAGCCTGTTCACTACCAATTAAACCATTCCATATAATGTCTCTATTACTAGTAAACATATGATAGCGTCTAAAGGGAATAAAGCGTAACTCAAGAGTGCGCAAATATTCCTGCATTGCCATTGCTCTCATTTGATTACCAGCTACTCTCATTTTTCTCTGAGCTTTACCTTCAGGACTTAAAAAAGTACCAAGAGCATCAATTATTTCATTCTCTTTAACTACAAAATCTGCAATTTGTTTTCCATAAAGATCAATGAATCCCTTTTCTCTAATCTCCATATCCCTTAAAGGATCTTCAGAAGATTCTTGCATTAAATATTTTCTAAGTTTATTAGCTCTTACAATAAACAGATTACTACCAGGCCTACCCCAATATCTTTGAGCAGGTGGACCAAAGAACATAGTATATCTAAATTCAGTTCCATAAGGTCTAGCTCCATAAATCCAACCAGGATGCCGAACACTCATTTCATGAAACAGTTCCCAAATAGTACTAGAAGCTATTTGATATTCACAAGAAGTGGGATTAACTTTTTTGTTTCCTACTAAACTAGGGAATATCCACCTACTAGCAGTCTCACCTGGCTCTGTATCCCAAAGAAGTAAACCGCTACCAGCAATTAATGCATCTGTCGCACGACGCCTAGCGGTATCCCAATTACATCCAGAAGGCTCTGAGATATCCATATAATCTTTAGGGTGTGGTGGATATAGATTATCATCTTGAGGAGAAAGTAATAGTGATGCTTTTGTACGAGCAAAGAATTTTCGAACTTCTTTAATCGTACTATCATGAACCTTTCTAAAAAAGAAATTACCTAAATCAGCTAAAAGTGCACTGGCTGTTAAGAGTTTTAATTCAAAGAATGCACCACCAGCAAGAACACCAACACCTTTCCATAGAGGTCTAAATCCCCAAGCGCTAAGAAAACCACGAACACCATTGTAGTTCTCTATATGTGGTTTAGCCATCCAGGCACCTTTATTAAATATTGAATACAAGTAGTTCTGATGACTTTCAGCTATTTTAACCATAGCTTTCAAACTGGTTGCTGAATTTAATTTAGCCAAAACTGATTGTCTTTGGAGTGCAACTGCTTCAAGTGTTTCTGGTAAAAGTGTTCTCCGGAATGGATGCAATTTGGTCTTACCTGTTTTTAGAAGCTGATAACCAACATCAAGTTCTGCTTCGATAGCTACTCTTGCTGCTTTAAGTTTTACAGCTTCTCCTCCTCGAACAGCAGCCTTAGACATTGCTGTCTCACCTAATGCTGTAAGTCCCTTAGCTCCTTTTGGTATCATTACTCCTAGTTTTCTTAAACCAGTACCAAGACCGGGAACAGAAGCTAGTACTCCTCTAAGACCTCTTCCTACTTTTCCTACACCTGGTATAAGTTGAACACCAATTAAACCAAAAGCTAAAAGCATATAGAGCGTAGGGTTATTAACAGCAGAATTAACAAGCTTACGTGTAAAGGTAAACTTACCTAAGAAACCTTCACGAGAATAATCTTCAAAATCCAGTGTGACGTCTTTGCCTTCTCCCACTTGGAAATATTGGCCTAATTCCCAACGACCAAAATGAACTACTTCGGGTTCAAGCATCATAGAACCTAGTAGTTGATGAGTTGTAAAGTAGGTTGGTCCATAACCCCCTTGGTCTGTGCCTTTAATTGCTTGAATTAGTTCAGTACCAAAACTCTGAACCATAATTTCAGCAATATCACCAGATTTATTCCAAGCAACATCAACTATCCTACCCGATAATAATACTTCTAAATTATCAGGGTCATTGCTGAAACCGGCCCTTAATTGTACGTTTAAACCTGGTCTTAGGATAACAGCACCAAACGGTTGTTCTTCATCAGTATCTTGAGTTATTGGATTATTAGCTTTACCAATTTCAGGATCTAATCCTTGACTAGCAAGTTTCTTTTCAGCAACAGTCTTTCCACCTGGTTCATCTATAAAATAATCTACATCGTTAATGACATCTCTACGTGTACCATCTAATAATCCGCCTACATTTTGTAATGTAATAACTGCATGATCTGCAGGAGACTTTCTACTCTGTACTACAGTAAAATCCTTGACTGCATTGTAAGAATAAAAATCATCAAAGGATAAAAAGCGCGATTCGAATTCGTCTTCTTCTACAAAAAAGAGTTTAAATGTAGGATAAGCTCTGCGCAACGTAGTTTTATAACTCATTAAGTCTTTAGATGAGTCCCAAGCTAATTGCTTAAGTGGTTCTTTGCCATATACATGAGAATATTCTAGTGGTCTTTTTAAATCAGTATCTTGTATTTCATTATGGATTTCTCGATTATTCTTTTTATCCAAATGTTGATCTAAATATCCTTCTTTGCTACCAAACATTGAAGTTAAAGCTTGGAATTTTGTATTAAGTTCCCCATATTTCCCAGGCGATAATCTTAAAGGATATTGGCTTTCAGCAAAATGGCCTTTCAGTAATCTTTGTTGTTTTGACTCATTGAAATTACTTTCATGAGTAGCAACTGTGAATCCCTTTATATAATCCTTAGGTAATGAACTTGTTACTTCCCGAGCCATTAATCCACCGACAGAATCAGCTGAACCTATAAAAGTTTTAGATATTAATCTCTGAGGCTTCTTTTCCCAGTCGTCAACATGTTCTTGAGCATCTTTAACTAATGCATAAGGACTACTAGACGGTCCAGAATAATCATTAGCAGCTTTTTCATTAGAACCTTCGAATTGCATCTGTGTCATAAGCTCAACAGGATCAGCAATCTCCTTCTCTTGCAAAACAGAATCTCGGCTTTCATCCCAAGTAACACCTTGTTGTATATTTATTAGTGAATTATGACAACGTTCTACAACACTGTAAACATTATCAGCTATTAAAGCTTTAGTCTCTTGACTAAAAGCTTGAGCATCATCATAAATATTCCACATATAAAAATCAGGATATACTTGGAAAGTATTACCATAGTAAGGGTGTGTTGGTAAATCTAAATCAGGATAAGCCTGTGAACCTTTAATTCTTTTAGTTCGATTAACAGATTTTAAATGCTCTAAATCTAGTGCTGTTAATACAGCACTATCCTTAATTAAATCATCAGCAATACTAGCAAGTATCTTATGCAGGTATTCTACTTTGATATTTTCGTTATCAGTATTTACTGGATACTTAAATTTACTACCAACCGTCTCTCCTTTCTTAGTAATATCAATAAGGTATTTAAGCTTCTCTCTCCCAGGAAAAGTTAAAGCTTTTCCTTGATCTGGAAGGAAAGATGGTGAATTCGTATCTACTAATAAGTTATAGATTCCCGTCTGTTTAGCTAGATAGCCTACTTGGGGGGCAAAATTTACAACACCACCAACAGGACCACTTATCTCTAAATTAGTATCTCCAGTATGGCTTTCTGAAGTTGTAATCCATTTGGGATTACCAAATTTATTTATACCATATAGTTTACTAGCTAACCCTGGCTTTAGGATTGAACTAAAAGGCGCTGTCTCTTTAAGTCCTGGATCAGAAATAACATTCCCACAAGAATAAACATTGGTATATAAATCATCTCTCATAGTAACTACTGCTGGAGTATTACCTTCAGTATCAACTGATCTAAAAGCTTCGATATACCTTTGTATATCAGCTCCTGCCATATCCAAATGCATTGTTATAGGAAATAGATTTTCTAAGTATCTTCTCACCAAAAGTCGATTAGCTTTATCATGATTCCATTGAGGAATATCAGAAGTTTGTGTTTTACTACTTACCGCACTTGCAATTACTCCATAAATAGAATCAAATGCTTGCTCAGTCAGATTCCATGCAGATTGTGTTGGCGAGCCAGCAATAGCAAAGTTCTGTTCTGTTATTTTTCTGAGGTTATCTTTTTCTTTTTCTCCTATGTCCTTATTCCAAGGTTGTTTATTTAGATATGGATAATTATCATTCTTATGAAGACTTACTGGTCCTTGCCATTCGGCAGTATTTAAAGCAAACTGTTCTAAATAGACTTGCCAGGATTGCCACATATGGCTTTCAAATTCAAGATTATAAAGTCTAGAATTTATAGTATCTTGTGTAAATCCTCCTGCTTCAGGCTCAACAAACATTCTATTACCAGTTTTCATAATAGAATCAAGTAGAGAATAGCTAGTAATGATTTTCTTCCATGGAATTACATCTATTTGATAATCATCTAACAACAGTTCTGAGATATCAAAAGAAGCATATGTCTCACCATATGTAGGAGCACCAGCAGCGGCAGTACCTCCACCAATAGCTCCACCTGCTAATACTCCGACTGTTGCTCCTGGAATCCCCGCAACAATACCACCAATAGCTCCACCTAGACCTCCACCAATAGCCCCAGCTTCAAGAACTGCTGATTCAGCTTCAAACTGTTCGTGGTTAGTAGCATATTTATTTAAAATATCATAGGGTAGCGAAGCATGAGTTCCTGTTATTCTTAAATTTTGTTCTACTGCAGTAACAGGTGAAAGATAACCAGCTTTATAAGGTAATGTTCCGCCAAGATTACGGACTTCATGATTAACTTCCAGGGCATCTAAGATAGTACCGATATCATCATCTTTATAAATACTCTTTACAAAGACTGATTTTGATGTCCCTTCATTGAAAACGAAAGCTCCATTTTCATAAGGACTACCCATAGCATATTGAATCTCATGTATATATCCAGGGTCATAGATATTGAGTTTAAATTTCCCGTAGTCTTCAGCTGAAGGATCAGTTAGATTAGCACCAGCACGACCAGCAATCATTAACATAAGGAATTTATGTTTAAACTTCTCTGTCATAAACGATTGTGGATCTCTAAGTTTTTTTAGAATCTCTTCTCTTGCTGCTTCTATAACAGTACGTGTTGCACTTGTACTATTTAATGCTTCTCCTTCGTAAGGATTAATCTCTTCCATCTCCATTTGCATGAAAGATAATCCTGGTTGACCTTCGATAGTTCCGGATGATTCCCTACTAATAACAATCCTCTTTTTCAACTCAAGAGACTGAACATTTTCTTCACTATCATGAAGGGTGTCGTGTTCTTCATAAGAACCTAATAATCTAGTAATAAAAGTATCTACTGTGCAACACCATCCATCTGTTACTGGTCTAAATCTACGTGCATTACTTTGCAAAGATGCACGCATACCCTGAATGAAGTTTGCTGTATAACAGATTCCTTCTAGATCTTGTCGATCATCTAAGACAGCAAACTCAAACTGATATGATGGTTCAACACTGCCTAAATGCTGTTGGGTAGGAAACTCATGAGATAGTAAAGGGAGTGATGCAACTATATGAGAGATATTACCACTAACATTTGTAAGAATGGTACCTTGTTCTCTGTAAGCTTGTGGAAGTTTAGAGTAACCTTTTATAAAATCCAATCCACTATGGGAAACATTAATACCAATATACTTCTGCCACACATTAGAAGAAGTACCCTCCGAATAATGTTCCCAGCCTTGATTATCTAAAAAACTAAAGATAGCTGACACTTCATTTAATGCATCTTGTTCAACAGGAGTCTTTGCACTTTCTAGTGACAGTTCTGCTTCAATAGCAAGTTCTTTCAATTCATTTTGTTGCTGTTCTCGAAGCTTCTCTCGTTCACTTGCTTTATCTTCCTCTTTGAGTACCACGTCGCCTAATCGCCAATAAGCAGCAGAACCCCAAAAAGCAATAGCTTTTTTCATTCGCTCATCACCTGCTTTTGTAGGATCCTTAGGCTTTTCAATTTCTTCACAAAAAGCTTTAGCGAAATCCCTAACTGTTCCGTTAGCTTGTCTTAATCGATCAAATCGTGCTTTAGCCACAGGATTAGTTTTGAGTTCAGCAATTACTCTTGCAGTATTAATAGAAGGATTGTGCCTATCTTTACCACTGATATTTTTTCCTAAACCATTGTCTTTAGGATTCAGCTGAAATAGTCCACTTGAACGTTCATAATTTTCATTTTCATGAAGAGTATCAAGTGGTTTTGCTTTGTTCATCCTTCTATTCTTAGCAAGAACTTGACCATATACCTCATCGTCACGATACTGATCTGGATTAATAGGAGGACGAGACCAAGGTACTGCTCCCCAAGTAGCTTTTGGATCTAGCGAAGACTCCACATGGGCATTAACAATAGCAGCCATTGCTATGACTGGTTCTATACCAGCACCAAGAAACCAACCCATTATTTTTCTTGCACTATCATATTTTCTTGGATCATTCCTTAAGATTTCAGATTTATCAAGAATTTCTGTAATGTCTTCTTCTTTACCAAGCCAAGGGGCAAGTCTGATTCCACCGAGAACAATGTTTGCTTCTTTAAGTACTTGCTTAACAATCTGACGTTGTTTAACAAGCACTTTGTCTTGCCATTCTTGTGGTAAATTAACTTCTTGCAATAGATGATATTGAAAGCCAACACTGAAATTGTGGCTTACCATTTCTTCAATCCACTTCTTTCTAAGTTCACTTGGAATCACAATATCATGTAGCCCAATCATTTTAGATTCACTTAGAATAGGATCTTTATCTATACCTTCACCAAAAACATGATTCCAAAGTTTTCCTTCACCTAGGAGGTCTACTTCTGTATCAATTCCAAAATTCTTTAATAAAGCATCTCTTTGTAGTAAGTTAATATATCTAACGTAGATCTTAGATACACGGGGTTCACGAGCTAACATTGATGGTTGCATATTATCTGGTAGAGGTAGCAGATCAAATTCAGCACCATTATGAGACAATTGCATATCGTAAATAGTTTTATGTTTGTCATACATATAACTATTATCTACAGTAGACCATTTACGCCTTACCAAAGGGAGGAGCGAGTTATTCCGGATACCCCTGACTTTTGCTTCGGTATTAGACATATATGGCACATTTCCACTACCCACCATATGGGGATTGTGTACTTTCTCATAGGTATCTCGATTAATATCCCAACCGATAGTATATGATTCAACACTACCAGTAACTTCATTATTATAATTAAAATTATCGATATAATTAGTTTGCCATTCTTCTCTATATAAGAAATTAAACATATAGGGGAAATAATTAAACCAGAGGAGATCAAGTTCAACTTGCCAAGTATCTGAAGAGTTAGGCATTGGTCTAATTGACAGATTAGTAATTGTGAAAGCCATATTTTGATGAGTAGGCCATTCAGGAACAATTGATTCTCTAAGGTATCTATTTTCTATGTAACAAAAGGGACTGTGTTTAAATTGAACAATCAATCTATGTAAAGCAAGTAATTGGTTTTCTGGAAACAATATAGTTACATGAGCAGTTACTTGACCTTGTCCACTTGGTGAACGGGTAGTCGTTTTCGTTCTTAGTGTTCTCCATTTATAAATTAAGTCTTCTTTTTGAATTGAGATCTGTGTTGGAGGTACCACAAGTGCAATGTCATTCAAGACAAAAACTTCCCTGGGTCCCAAATCAGTAGGATCAATCACAGTTTCTCGAATTAGATTTTTCATCTAATATTCTCCCAATAATCTATCTAAGTAATTAGCAGTAATTGGCCTTCGTGTGTCATTAATTCTAATATTTCCAGTAGCCCTTCCGCTAGTTAACGCATCGTAGTAACTCTGTACTTGTGTTATACCCCGAGTGCTATTAATTTGTCCTCTTATTTGATAGCTGTTCTGTCCTTCCATGTAGGTACTACCCATATTAATTGGACGCTGTGATATGTCCACATATCCCTCCTGCCCTCCCATAAGGTCGGCAGGAGCTGGACCTACTTGTCTTGAATCAAATAAATTACCACTTGCAATATCGTTTTTAACTCTAGGTGATATAACTTCTCCTGGTGCCATTAGAGGTTCAGGACTATAGCCTCCTGAAATCATTCCACCAAGTATAGCACTACCAGCAATACCTGCAGCAGCAATGCCCATCAGACGCTTGTCCATGCGTCCTGCGACCTCTCCTATACTACTGAACCAATTGCCTACTTGGGCTGCTGTAGCACGCGGTGAGGGTCCTTCAAAGCCTTTTACAATACCAGCACTGAGTCCTTCACCAGCCAAATCTCTTGATATTACTCTTGCTGCTTCTTGTGGGCTTTTATTTAACCTACCAGTTCTTCTAGCTGGAGTTATAGTTTCTCCCATATTTCTTTCTCTTGCATATTCACCAATTTATTCAAAAGTATCCATGATATCAGAGAATTTAACTCTTTCTTTCATTCCATCAACTTTAAGGCCTTCAGGGGTTAGCATACGAGAGCCTTTTAGAATATTTCTTTCAAAGACATCTCGTAATACACTAGAATCACCTGCTAGAAGTGCTTGTACTCCAGCAGTAAGCTGTTGAGCAAAGGGTAAAAGCATTGGTGCTTTTTTACCTTTGATAGTTGAATGTTCTTCAACTACTTTGACAAAAGCCATTGTAGCATCAAATCTTCTACCCGCAGCTTCATTTGGGATTGGCATATCTTCCATAGCTTGTACTAGGGTTTTAAATTCCACATCAAGTGGACCAACACCAGTTTTTGCACCAACTTCTTTCAAGAAATCTTGTGAGATTTTTTCAACATTCCTATCCCAAGCTACCCTAGCGTCTCTCATAGCTTCTTTAGTAACAGTTCCACCACCAGCTATTTTACGCAAGTGTTCTGTTCTAAATGTTTCCAAGCTCTTTTTTGTTTCTCTAGTGAAGACATCTGTTAGAATCGTATAGTCTCTTCTAGCTTGTTTATAGACTTGGGCTTCTGGAGCTTGTAGGGTTTCTCGGATCTTTTGTTGACGAGCCTTACTAAACATCATTGTATGATAGGCATCAGCATCATAGTCACCCATCTTTGCAGTTGCTGGACCCATATTAATCATTTGAGGTTTATCATAACCTTCTATGGTTACTGGTTCCATATCCACAACATGAGAAACAAAACCTTCACCTTCACCCATAAATTCATCTAGAGTGCTAACAAAGTTTTTAAAGAAAGAGTGCCGGATATCTTCAGGTAATTCAGAAAGTTCTTTCCATGTCTGTGGTGTCCCTGGCCAATCTTTACCCATAGCTCTACCAGATGTTTGAATCCAGTTCTGATTATCTGGCTTAGTTTTCTGTACAGTTAGAAAATCGTATAATTGTTTGTTTGTTTCCTCTTTTAACATTGGACTAATATAATCCGGTGGGAAAGCTTCTTTAACATCTCTAAAATGAAGTGCAAAATCTAAGTTTCCTGGAGAGACAGTTGGATCACGTCCTGTAGAGCCCATATACCCAGGAGTTTCTCCACCTCTAAGGTACTGTCCAACAAAGAATTCTTCTGCTCCCTCAGCCACATTAGCAACAGTATCTTGTTTACTACCCATAAAGCTTTTAAGAGTATTCATAAAACTAAAAGTATTTTGGAAAACAGCATCAACACCCAAGTTCTTTGCTTGCTTGTTAAGTTGAATAGCCATATCCCATTGCTTTTTAGAACCAAATCCATAACCACTTAGGAGGTCATAAGGTTTAGCAACATTACTGGATGTTCCAATAACCTTTCCTCTTACAACTGTGTCAGAAATCTGTGAGCTAAGTTCATTAATATTCTCTTTAAAAGTAGTTAAAAAACTTGTAGCTTTCTCTCTTGCACGTTCAGGACTATTACTAATATCAGCTAGATTTTTAATAAGGTGTTCAACTAGATTTTGATATCTGTTTTCAATTGAAACATTACCTTCAGTTGTTTTAATAACAGTACCTCTTAAAGCATCAAATACTTTCTGTCCTGGTATTGGTAATTGTCCCTGACCAAGTACCTCAGTTGCAGCTTCGCTAACAGCAAAGTGAGAAGCCTTCTGTGCACCTTGAGTAAGATCAAGAACAAATCCATTGTCATACTTCCGTAATGTTTCTCTTAGAGTCTCTGTATTCAATTCGGATAGATTCTCTAAAGTCAAAGTGGGTATTTCATGTTTTGCATCAAATAGGAAATCACTAATACCTTCTAAGCCATGAATGCCTCGAAGCATTCCTTGAAGTCCTATTGCTGCTCTAACATTTTGAACAACACCTTTCTTTCTTTGAAAGATATCAAATAAGATGTCATTAACATCTTCGGTTTTCATACCCATTCTTCTCAATCTATATTCCAAATGAGGTATTGTTCTTGGTTCTATACCAACTACACTTTTCCCATAAGTCTCTTGAGCTGTACCAGCAAAAAGAGTTGAACCAGACAATGTCCAGTCTCCTTTCATAACTTCAAGGATTCCTTCAAACCTTTTACCGAAAGTACTTTTAACCAGACTTTCAATACCTTCAGGCGAAACATAATCATTACCTTTTTGATAAACACCAGATAGTAGTGAACCAATTTGCAAATCACTAATAGGGTCTATTACTCTATCAGCTTGTTTACCAAGAGATTCAATAGTAGCTCCAGCAATCTGAGCTAAATTGCTTGAACCTAAAATATCTTTATACCTAGTAGTTTTAGCAGCTAATATAGTTAACTTTTCTAACTCATCTAAACTTCCTACAACCTGTCCATATCCAGCTTTAAGTTGCAATCCTATGAAACCAGGACTTTTTTTAAACATGTCTGCTGTAGTAACTACCAATTGTTTTTCTGTAATACCAAGTTCTTTTAATAACTGTCTTTGTGGTTTAGGAAGCATTCCCCACAATGGTCCTTCATGCATCAGTTCGACTATTGATTTTATTTGTAAGGAGAAGGCTTTAAACATTTTAGTCTTACGAGTATCCATCCCGAGAACTTGAACACCTGCTTTGTTTTCCATTGGCTTGTGTACGTAAGTTAAAAAGAATTCCTTAATCATAGGATCGGTTGTGATAAATTGCCTCCCACCTCCACCTTCGCCAGCAAAGAATTGATACTTTGCGAGATCACTTCTTTTAAAACTTACAGGTGTTCCTGCACCACCAGCAGCTTCAACTTTCGCAACAAGATCTTTAAGAAATGTACTACCCATAATCTCATTAGCTTCAGGAAGTAATAAAGGTTTAGTGATAGGTCTAAATAAGGTTTCATCACCTACACCAAAAGCAAATCCCTCACCACCAAATGATTGAGAGAAAGGAGTATCTTTTCCGATATGAAATAATATAGCTCTATTAGTACCACCAGTAATTCTATTAGCTACATCAATATTAGACAATTTATTAGGGAAAGCCATATCATGGTTAGCTAAGAGAGTAGCAGTTGGTCCTGAATGCCATACACTTCTTCCTAGTTTTTGATGAGATACTCCTTCGGGTTTAACGAAAGCATCAAGTCGCCCACCAATTTGTGCTTCACGTCCTGTGAAAGCAAAATCTTCACGAGTTGCTGGTATTAGCGATTTGATTTGCTGCAATATACTACCTTCATGCAAACCTACGGTTCCATAAGCACTTTTGTCTAAAAAATGTCCAAATGCACTATCTGGAGAAACACCACCTTGGACACCAGTCATAGCTTGTAGCTTAGAAACTACTTTTTTAGCTCTTTTATCTTTTACGCTTTTACTAAAAAATACTGTAGCAGTATTAGTTTGTTGTTCAATTGCTTGCTGTTGATGTCTACGTAAACCAGGTTGAGAATCACTAAAGACTTCACCAATGCTTAGTGTCCAAGGATCATGTGCAACAAGTTGCCTGCGTGTTTCTCCGAATTTATTCTTACCCGAGTGTTCTTTAAATTTAATTTTCCCATCAACAACTTCGATACTTCTGAATAGTTCTTCTGCCCAAATATCAGGTAATTCTTTTTTTGCTCCTTTAAGAACTTCATCCCAACTAGCACCACCTTTCATGAGTCTTTCTGCTACTTCACCATCTAGGAAATACTTACTTATAGGATGAACTGAAGAACTTAATTCTTTACCCATACGAATACTTGGAGTTTTTGTTCCAGGATCTAAAGGTAATTCACCCACAAACCTTCTAGTTTGTGGATTATTACTACTATAGATCCTTGCATAGGTTTGTTGTTCTCCATGCAAAGTATTTATTTTAACTACTTCCACATTACTTTTAAATTGATTGCCTCCCAGATTTTCAAGGATAGCGTTATATCTTCGTTCAGCAACACTGTTTTTTGCCAAGGTACTTGCTGGTATTGGTTGATAGATTTGTCCACTACCTGGTATTTCAAAAGGTCGCACAATTTGCTTACTTATCTTTTGGTATTCGTTGAAATCTGTTTCCCAACGAATTTTACCTTCAGTACTCAGACTATCGGTAACAATTTTTATAGTAGAACGTAGTAAATCTTCTACTCCTGTTTCATCAATAGATTTATCTGCAATAGTCATAAGTTCATTACGATATGACGAGATAACATTTTCTGCAAGATTCAGACTAGGATCATCAAAAGCATTAAGGAGCGCTGCAACAGCAGCATTCACAGATGAGGCAGAGTTAAGCATCTTCTTTAATGCATCAGTTTCCATTAAGGCATCTAGGGTTTTTTCAACAGCTTTCTGTTTAGCAGCTTCAGTTGTTGTAGCATGAGCAGCGAGCTTTTGCCCCAAAGCCAAACCCGTTCTTTTTAGATGTCCACCTTTTTGAGTTAACCCACCAGCAGCTAGAGGATTAAGAGATCTATTAGCAGTTATTTTTGTATATCCGTAGTACCCTGCAGCTCCTAGTGGAGCTAGTCCGATACTAGCTTTAACTAAATCACTTCCTGTTTTTAGGATATTGGAAAATGGATTCCCACTGTCATCAAATTTATCGCCGGCCATTTAATCTATCCTGTACTGCATTGTGAATATCAGTATCTCTATAATCGTCATAAGATAAGTCTAGCGAACTGTTATGCATATCACTAGTTGTTACACTTAGTTTAGGTTGGGATCCAAATGTATTATACAGGCTGCTTTGTATTGTAGACCTTGTAAGAGAGCCTGAATCACGTAGGAATTGAGTACTACCTTCTAGGAAGGGTTGTTGCCGAACTTTTTTTAAGCTTGATTCCCATTCGCCAAAATCATGCAAGTCTCTTCCTATTTCACTTAGATACTTAACTTTGATGTCCTGGAGGTCAACATCATCGTGCCAGCCAACCCAATCGCTAGGAGGTTGAGAGACTTGGTTCTGTATTTGTTGGTATTTAGTCCTTAAGTATTGTTTATCAGGAGTTAATGGTACACCAGAGTATAAGCTTTCATCGCCGCGATCTACTCTTTGCCATATGCTTTGATATAAATGAACTTGATCTTCTGGAACCATTTCTAAGATACGTTGGCGTTGATTATCTTTAGCCATAGCAAAGGCATTAAAGAAAGTGCGATCTTCAGAAGGTAATGTCCAATAGATACCAAGGGGGTTACCCTGGGGGTTAACCCCCATTCTTGTTTGACTAGCCAAGAACTCATATTTCGAAACGGACTTCTTATCTCCCTGCATACGTGCTCTATCAGCTGCAGACATCCATTTAGTAAATTCTAGTTGATCAAAGCGAGCATTTAAATGGTCAGCTTCTTGTCTCCAGATAGGTTTACCTGAGTAACCCATCAGACTCAAAGCACTATAAGCAGCAGGCCTTAGCCAATCCCTCCAGGGTTTATCCCAGAAAGCTAGGTTTGTGCCATACAATCTTTCAAACTCGTATCTTTCTTCTGGACTACGATTTTCTCCCAGAAGTTTTTGTACAGGTCTAAAACCACCGGGGACAAGATATTCTAAAGGTGCAACACTTTCACGTAATTTACGTTGGGCTCCAAACCATAGAGCTTGTGTAATACCTGAACCAGGTAATTCGACAGCATTTTTATGTATTCGTTGAAAATCATATTGTTGATAGCGTTGGAAAACCATTTCATCAACACGATCTATAAATGCATCTATTTTCGGTGTAGTTTCACCACGGGTACGCATTGAATACAATGCTTGTTGTACTTGGTTAAATTCTTTTGAGAACGGTGACACACTACCTAAGATGTCGTAACGATAAACCAAAGGATAATCTTCAGCAGCTACACCTTCTAACTCAGGGTGTTGAGCGGCATATCCTGGGCCTGGTAACCTAGCTTCACCCCATGAGACTAATCTCATAGGATCACCATAGGCAAATTTCTCACCAAGCCATGCTGGCATAGTATTCGCAATTGGATTCTGGGTCTCAAGCTCTGAAGGATAAGCAGGTAAGATACGGCGCATTGCTTCTGTTAAGAACATACCGCCACCCAATTCTAGTTCCCAGAATTGCTTACGCACACTAGTCATAGCCCCAGCTTCAGCAAGCTGGGGTCTGTCAGTCCCATATATGGATTGACCCAAAACCATGTCGCTAACTGTATTAGCAACCCAGCCAGTATTGTGAACAGCGACTTCTTCTATTACATAATAATGTAAGCCTTCAATAGTTAGATCATAAACCGGTTCAGACTTTAAGACTTGTTTAACTGATTGAATCTGAACAAACAGTTTATTATCTCGCAAAAAAGAACTTCTACTTGCCCCTGGATATTCTTGAATAATCTCAGGAACTGTTCTAGATAATACAAGTGTATAGCGATCAAGATGTTTCTTTGGAATTTCAATGTTTGAGTACGGTCCTCCCTTTTTTTGAGTTTTGTCTAATTGACATCTACAACGGATACCAAGTTTTAAAAGGCATTCAAATGTATCTAAAACTAGATCTCTTGAACAAGACTTAAACCCACCACTCCAACCGTCACCATTGCATAGACCAGAAATGAAATGCACTAAAAGTTCTTTAGGTAAGTTTTTTACCCATGTAGGAATATGTTTATTATGTGCTCCTTTCCCAAATTCATTGTCTAAAAAAAGAGCTAATCCCCCGTGAGACATCTTTATCTGAATACTTGAATCTTTAAGACCTGCTCGCTTATTTAATATACAACCAAACTGTTCGAAACCAATTCTTTCTAGGTCAGTAGCGATATGATCTTCTTTGTAGTTCAAAGTAAACTGTATTCTAGAACTCTCTATTTCAGTATTTCCTTCAGCAACATACCGTCCTAAGAACCAAAGAGTATCTGGATTTAAATCAAAAAAACGTTTCCATCTTCTTATAGGGAATTTGTTTTTCCATTTACTTATTGCATGAGAGATATGGTCTTTTTTCCAAATTTTACACCAATCTAATCTCATTTGTTTATTAGGCTCATGTCCTAAGTATTCTACAGCTTCATAAACTTCAGCAAAATCAATCTTGGTTCTCTTCCAGTAAATCCAATTATCAGTAACTATATTGTTAATTAAAAAACCTAAATCCACCGCCGGTGGTACTAATGATAAAGTATTCACCGGAACAACTAGGAAATCACCAGGTACTAAATCTTTAGCTTGATAGTCTTTTAAATCATAATTTTTAAACTGTTTCGCTGCTCCACAAGGCCAACGTTCTCTTTTTAAAACAGGAATCCAGTGGTTGTCTGTGCAAGTAAACTCTGTACCTGTAGTTGCTATCTTGAATTTCA
>Ga0114918_10000389_pt1 | contig 37708 bp, 57 predicted proteins | sample LantaG_FD_87015 | JGI IMG/M metagenome (GOLD analysis project Ga0114918, IMG submission 87015) | Deep subsurface microbial communities from Baltic Sea to uncover new lineages of life (NeLLi) - Landsort_02402 metaG | ecosystem: Environmental > Aquatic > Marine > Oceanic > Sediment | place...
GTCACAACCTACTACATAGTTATGTCTTTGAATTGGTCTTCCTTGTTCTAACTCACCCCACCATGATAGTATACTATTCTCTCCACCATACACAAATACTGTTTCGCCTATATAACCATCGTTATCAAATGTATATTCTATATCACCAGTATAGTATGGTTTTATAGCTGCATCTCTTAGGTGTTCAATTAACCCATACTTAAAGAATAGGTCGGTAGAACCAGATTCAATACAGAGCAAGTTCTGAGCTTTCCCACGTGGTGTCAACACCCTTACTTTCTCTTCATTGTCAAGCCACTGGGTACGTGGCATGCCAAAGTTGCTAATACCGCCATCAGCTATAAAGATAGCTTTTAGTTTATCAGGTAATGCTCCGTAGTCTACCCTGAATGGCTTTGTATTAGCAAATGTTTCGGGTATTTTAATCATTATAGTGAATTTCTCTATGGCAGTTTGCACAAACAAGAATACATTTATCTAATTCTTTAAGAGCAACTTTATGAGTTGCAAGGGCTATTTGTTTTTCTTTATCTCCAATAGCATGATGAAAGTCTAATGCTGCAATACACTTATTATAACCACAAATCTGGCATTCACCACCCTTTAAATTAATATACTCTAGTTTGTGTTTTCTATGTCTTTTATTCTGTGCTATATTGTGTTTTGGTTTATTATCCCTATACCAATTTATAGAGTTATCATATGCACACTTTTTGCACCAACGACCATGCTTATCTTTTGTTTGTTTATCTTTATAAAACTCAGTTATTGGTTTTATAGTTTTACATTTAGTACATTTTTTAGTTAAGATAGGAACCATAATTCAATACCTCTGGATAATTTTCTTTATACCATTCAGTATCATATAGTACTATTTCATTTTCTTTTGGTGAATCATATAAACCAACCCCCTGTAGAGGATTGTCATAGAACGAGAGTTCAATAACTTTATCTGGGTTCTCAATCATCAATTTGCTATAAGCGTGGGCTGCACCCCAAGGCCCAGTTGTACTATTAAAAATTGAAGTGGGGCAAGTATCAGCTAGGTTCTCAATAATCCATTGACAAGGCGTTGGTTCTATTTGTGCAGCTTCATCTACCAACGTGGCTCTACCACGAAAACCCTTACCAAATCCTATTGATGTTGAATCACCTTTAAATGCTGCTCCGTTACTTAAACTTTGTAGAAATAGATTTTTCTTAAATACTTTAGGTTTAAGATACTCAGGTAAAGTATTAAGCATATATAAAAGTTTGAAAAAGAGAGTTTCTTCTGAGCCTAATAACCTACCATCTTTTATTTCAGAACCATCATCAACTAAGTTTTCTTTACGAGAACCTAACAAAAACTTCTCATCATCATTAATAAGAAAGTACAGTAAGAACGTACCAAGAATAATATAAGTAGCTCCCTGTTTTCTTGACTTACGAGCAAATAAATCCGAACCGTTTCTAAGTGCATTACTAATACTAGTAACAGCTTTAACTTGATGGGGCCAAAGGTTAAAAGGTAAGTCTTTATTCCCTAACTGGCTATTGAACGTCCACAAACTTGTGTTAAAGAAAATACATGGATTAAGATAACAGTTTGCTAGATAATTAGCTGTGGCTGATTTATCACCACATAAATAACTATGTAAATCTATTCTAAACTTTATATTCTCTTGTAACTCTGTAGGTATAGAGTCAAAGAATGTATTTGGGTCTCTAGATATTTGACTATATTCAGAACTATTCATTGATTACTTTAGATTCAATAACTTTAGTAGGGTTAGTCTCAAGGAGACGTCCAGCCAGTCTTTCTATTTGCTCGGAAACTAATTCGCCAGTAATCGTTACGTTAAGATTACGATTCTCAATTTCAAGCTTCTGCCTACTCTTCCAATTCTCTTCATTTCCTAGACCAAGCTGACTAGATAGGTTACAAAGTAAGAAGATCAGCAGATTATTATTAGCTGCTTGGTGGTTATCAAACTCTGTTTCCTCAGTTTTTGTTATATTTCCTTCTGCATCCTTGATTATCCTAGTTTTCTTAGTTTTGTAGTCATATCCTGCAGCTTCCAGCATAGACTTAGCTACCAACCGCTTGACCTGATTGTGCTTACCATCAGTACATGCAGTCTTAAACTGCGGAAATGCGTGTTTCCATGCCTTAATGCCCTGAACACTAATACCAAGCATGTATGCTAGATCATCTTCAGTAAAATCAGAAGCTACCATCCGTGAAGCTATCTCAGCATACTCAGGTTTGTACTTCTTTACCCAGTAATTATAAGGCCTACGTGTAGTTTTTGGCCTTGGTGTATCTCTTATGATTATCTTTTCTTCTTCCATAGTAAAAAAATGGGTGTTTGGGTAATGGTACACCCCTGACCATTATAATTAGTAGTATAGGCCGACTCATCTTTTAGTGGAGTCCTGCTCTATGTCAACTGATTATATGTTATTAATATTTAAAAGTTATGTCATTGGCTGTTATTCTGTTATAAGTGTAGCTAATACTAATATACAATGTTTATAATCAAAAACATATTTAAGATACAATGCTATGATTATGATCTATATATATCGTGTAATATTTTTCTAAGTATTATGTGGAATATGAATTTTATTATTCTATTAATAATACATGCTCTATCTATATACTAAGGAAAGAGATTCGACAGTCAAAACCATTAAAATAGCTATAGGGCGATAGTTATCAAGAAGATTTATTAGAAAACCCTGTTTTTGAGCTAAAAATTTTTATTTATTTATTTAATTTTAGGCTTGACAAACAGTACCAAATATGGTATAATAGAGTATGGATATAGATGATATGAGAAATTATGAAATTATTTTATTTTTATATGAACATTCTCCCATAACTTTCGTATATATAGTAGGGAAGTTAATAATCAATGAAATTATATAAAAGAAAGGTAGAAAAATGAGTGAAAGACCAACGAACAAGGAGCTTAGGGCATGGATGGATGAGAACTTTACAGAGGGCCAGATAGAGGCCTATACCTTAATCCACCCTGATCTTGGTGGTCTATCTATTAGGGCTGCAGCTAAAAAACTAGGGATTACTGTTCGATCAGTAGAACGGCGTATAGCTTGTATGAGAGCAACGTTCCCACATGCTTTTAGGTTTGAGAGAATGTGTACATATGAGCAGGAGCTAATAGCTAAATCTAGAGTACCTGAATGGGAAATGAAGACTTTAAGAGGTATCATGGGCCATACTAAACAACTAGCTACTAGGTATAACGTACCATTTGAACTCACTGAGGATGAGTTTCTTGAGATTATACGTCAGCCCTGTATAGTATGTGATAGAGAAGGATTCAGAGATGCTATAACTGAGGATGGTAGGCACTTTAAGTACAACATACTTGTGTTAAGAATTTTTTCAGAAGGCTTCAACTATTTAAATTCATATCCAATATGTACTCATTGTAAAAACTATCAAGGTTGGAGAGCCTCTCGACGTTTTAATAGGTTAGGATTTTAAGAAAGGATTAAGATGTTTAAATTTTCTAGTAATAACGATAGTAAGGATGGTAGGAATAATAACAGTCGTATCGATAATGAATGCCATAGACGTAACTCACACACTGATGGCCCTGTTAAATGTCCTTACTGTGGATCTGATAGCTGGTTCATTTATAGCGTACATTTCAGATGTTTCTTGTGTGGTAAGACATTTGGCCCTAAGGGGCTACTTATGCCTACTAATATCTCAAAAATTAATAGTGATTTGAAGCAGGTAAAATTCAACGAAGATAATTTTTATAATGATTTTATTACATGGTGTGATGAGCAGGAGATAGATGATGATTAAATAATAATAAAATATTTTTCTATATAGGATATTGGGTCAGGGTTAGTCAGACAGCCTTGGCCCTTTTTTTGTAAGTGAAAATATATATAATTTTTCTGGAAGTACATTTGTTACCCCTGCACCCTTTCGGGAAAGACCTTACCCCCCCCACTTCAGATTATTGGACTAAGTAAGTCAGACGGGCTTCCACTTATAGGACTAAGTCTATCTATGGTGATTGTATAAGATGTATTAGCAAGCGGGTGTGTAAGTATGGTATGGGTGATAAGGGATGAGGCTGGTATAAGCTATACTCTAATAATCCCCATTATACTCAATTAAAGCATAATAACAGTAATAACGATTATAGGACATACTTGCCTAATTACTACATATGGTATGCTTGACCGATACTATACAACATATGGTATACATACTATATATGGTATCACTAACAACAATATACTACATATAGTGGTATTCATATCAAGAACATTTATTATCTTTATTTCAAGATTTTAGTTGCACTTTATCCTAAAATCGAGTATACTTTATATAGTGGTGGCAGTATCCAATATGATACGTCCGAATTTGATATAGTTATAGTGAGTATGGTGTAGTCAACATTAAATAAATAAAAACAATATTTTACTTGCACTTTGTTTAGAAATGTGTTATACTTTATATAGTGAAAGTAATGTTATTTGACAATTAAATATGAAAGGGAACGAAATGAAAACAGGAACAAGCAATTCAGTAACAGTAACGTGCAAGTGTGGTAAAACTTACAAAACAACAATAAATGAAGACGGTAGTCGGGTAAAGAAAGATTGCAATGCTTGTGCGTTTGTTCGGCTTGCGGAGTTACGGGTAAACAATGCAATTCAAAAAATCGAGCTTATCGGCAATTTAGCAGGTGCCAAATATGAGCGAAGTGAAGAACAAATTGCTCAAATCGAATTTGCTTTGTCCGATGCGATTGTCAAAACAATGGAGCAATTCAAGGCTACCAGAACAATCAAGGCTAAATTTAGTCTTATCAGTACCGGCGAAAATATCGAGTAATAATTGCTGTAATGGGATATTGTAGCAATACAATATCCTTTTATGTTAATTATGATTATATATGAAGGGTAAATAATATGAAACAGTACAGCGAAATAAAACTAAAAAATAAGATGAAGTTATGCATACACAATACGGATGTAGCAATTGAATTGCATGAAGATTCAGAATGTGAAGCCGAAGCCGGACAAAATGTTCTTGCTGATATAAATCCAGAGCATGTTGATTTAGGGATTGACGTTCAAGAATTTGCAAGCGAATTAGTACGTCGCTGGAATAGTTTTTAGTATTGACAGAATAGGAATAACAACATGACAGCAGAACAATATAAGTGCCAAATCGACGCAAGTGCTGAACGTGAAGCAAAAGCATTATCTCGGCAAGGTCGATACACACAACAAAAACGGTTAAGATTTATAACCGATAGTTATAATCAACAAGAATTTAATAAGTTATTTACAACTAATAAATATAAGGACTAAAATTATGTATCTTAATTTTACATATAATCAATTATACCCTAATGCTAATGATAGTCCAGATAAGTATAAACACTATTTACCACAAAAACAAAAACCAATAAAAAGGTTTTCTTTTGGTAGTACAAAAATCGTTCAAAGTTTTAGTATTGATAAACCAAAGGATAGAATATATATTGATATTAAAGCCGATGTTGATGAAAGTGCCGAGCGTGAAAGTATGGCCATTAAAAACTCTTACAAACCAAACACTATGGATTTTGGCCATCGCTTAAAAAGCGGTATAAGAATGAATACTTTGGGTGATGCTCCGAGAGTAGTAAATATCAGAGAAGTGTGGAAAAAGATAACATTATAGAATATTGTTTTTGACAAGCGTTAACAATTATAGTATAATAGAATAATGAGGATTAGTATTATGACAATAAAAGAACTTATTAGTGATTTACAAAAGTATAATGATGATATGAATATATTTATATACAATGAAACATTTGACCAAAAACATGATATTGAGATAACCCCTGATGATGACAATAATCTTATTATATGGGTATAATGGGGGATTATTATTATGATAAACAGATTATTCAATGGCTATACTTATGAAGTTATGATTATGGCAGTGTTTGCATATATTGCTTTATGTTAGGGTAAATAAAATTAAGATTTATTAAATAAACTTCCCTCTCATATTTGATTATGGATATAATGTTAGGCAAGGACGCCTCTTATTTATTATTGAAAGGATTAAAATATGGTATATTTACTTATGACATATTTAACAATGTTGGCATTTATAATTACTGGAATGTATAAACATGATATACACTATTTGCAGACAGCGTTACTACTATACATAATAATCTTAACAGTGAAATGGGATGAATAATATGAAGGTAATTAACTATGCAAGATACAACTGTAAGGTTTGATACAGCTAAAATAGTTCTTGATTGGCGATGCAACTTGAATTGTAGTTATTGCTGTAATAAATATAATTATATTAAAAACAGTTTTCTACCAATTACTGCAAAGGAAATAGCAGACTCACAATATACTGACTATGAATTGACTGGTGGTGAGATATTATTACCACAGGCATTTATTAAACTTGAGGACTTATGCGTAGATTATATACCACAAGATAGTAATATATATGTTTATACAAATGGTGTGTTCCTTAATCATTATAAAGCTGTACTGATGAAGGGATGGGGTGTTAGAGGATTAAATATAGGGTATCATAATAGGCCTTTAGATTGGGAATTATTAGACGAAGTAAATGAGTATTTACCTATTAGATTATGGGTAAGCAATGATGATATACACAACATACCAGAGGATTTAAGAATAAAAGATATAAATTTGTGGGCGTTGGGCGATTGCGACGCTATTACTACTGATAGGTTTTATTTGATAGGAGAATAACTATGTATAAAAAATTATCCATCATTTCACATACAGTTAATATATCTGCTGAGTATTTACGCAAACTATCTGCTTACGCTTATTGGTGTGGTGGACATAAAAGAGGTTATTGGATATTAAAGGGTATAAAATATAAGAGTATTAAAGGTGTTGGATATGCTTGTTTAGAGGATTGTGTTAGAAAATGGGGACTAAGAAAACAATAATTCTAATATTAAAGGGAGCTTTAATGAGTAATATGTGTAAACTAAACCAAATTAAAAGTTTTTCTACGGAAGAAAATGAAAGATTAAAGAATGTAATATCTACAGCAGTTAAAGAAATAAAAGAAGTGTTAGATGCCCTATACAACCAAATACCTAAAACACCTATATCTGTAAATAATCCTTTTGTAGAAAAGTATAAAAATAGTATTTGTAGATATTGTACGGATTTAAAACCTATAACTTGTGGGCAGGGAGATTGTTTTGATAGACAAGAATTATGTAAGACCTGTGTTCATATATGTGGTGGCCCTACACCATGTGATGCTGAACATTCTATGTCTGCTTGTCCTCTTATTGGTTTGGATAGGTGGTTGGCCGACGGTTAATGTAGATGGACGATAAGGACTAAAAATGAAACTATTGGATTTGAATAAAATACAAACTGAACAAGATGTTCTTGAAATAGCAGATGATATAGATTCTTATATTGTAAGCAAACTTTCATCAGAATATGAAGATGCAGAAGGTGTGCAATATTTACACCTGCGTATGTTAGTTTCTTCCATAACAGAAGGTAATGTTACAAGATTTCTATTCCTTAATTCTAATTTATGTTTGAAGTTTGGTATGAATCAATACTGTGAAATACTGTATAAAAAAAGATAGGTGTGGGGAAGTAACATGGACAATGAATCAATACAAATAAAATGTCATTGCTGTGATAATTTATTTGATGAGGAAGGTTTGACATCATATAAAATTGAGGGTGGTAATTTAGAAGTTTCATTATGTGAAACCTGTTATGGTGATGAAATTGGAAGATGCGAAAACTGTGGCGGTTTAGAATATAATGATGACATGATACGGTCAGATATTACATCTGATTACTATTGTAAGGATTGCTATAGCGAGATATTTACATCTTGTGATGAATGTGGTTACGAAATATATATTGATAATGGTCGTAGCCATAGTGAATTATGTAGTGAGTGTGATGAAGAGAGGTGGGCTGATGGTGATGAGCGTTGTTGTAGCTCATGGAATTATCACGGTACGGATAGCAAACTGTTTTATGGTATTGAGTTAGAGGTTGGCTCTGAAAGTTATATGGGATTAAAAAGTATGTTTATAAACAACCTTGATGAGGATTTCTTTGATATTCACAGTGATTGTTCTATTACAGAGGATGATATAGAAGATGAAGCAGAAATTGTTTCTCACCCTGCTACATATAAATTCTTAAAAGAACATCCCGAATTATGGAACAATGTATTAAGGTATAGACATAAGGGTGTAATCAGTTATAGAACCGGGACATGCGGTATACATATACATTTGAGTAGAAGTTATTTTACTACTGAACACTTAGAGAGGTTCTTACAAATGATATATTGCCAGTCCTCATTTACTTATCTTATTAGTCAACGTAACAGTAGGGCATTAAGCCAATGGGCAGCATTATACGATAGACATAATGACAATAAACGATATACTAAACGTACACTTAAAGAAAAAATGCAGAAAGACAGGTATAACCAAGACAGGTATGAAGCTGTTAATTTAAGCAGCATATATACCATCGAGCTAAGGCTATTTAGGGGAACACTAAACCAAACAGCATTTTGGAAAAACATAGAATATGTACAAGCATTGGTGGAGTTTACTAAAGATGCTAATAATAAACTAACACTATCAAAGTTCTTAAACTATGTATCAGAGAATAAAGATGATTATAGTAATCTACATAAGTGGATTATAAAACGTCGTGCAACATTAGTGCCTGATAAAGAGCCTGTTACGTTTAAGAAGGTGAAACGCATACTCAAACACTTGGAGTTAGCATAATGCCTACTAATTTTGATGAAGCAGTAGTAATTTCAGCTTATAATGAACTTAGTAATGTAGTTAATACTGCACATGACGCCGGGTTAGGGATGCTATGTAGTTGTAGTATATGTAATGCACATATTACAGAAAATAACTGTTATAATGACAGTGAGGTACATAATGGCTTATCTTTTATGAGGTGGCCCTTTCCAGTTTGTATAGATTTAGAGGACTGTAGTGTTGGCAGGCATATAGGTTGTACGTGTCACTTTTCTTTTGGTTATACTATACGAATTTGTTGGGATTGCTTTGCAAGTATTAGTGGTGCTTATTATAGGTATGTAGATAGTAGTATAAATACATTTATTACTGCTATAGGTACATCCCATAATGATGACTCTCTTTGTGTAGCAAATAGCCTAAATGCTATAGCATCAAGAAGTGAAGAAGATTATGATGATAACTCAAGTTGCAGGTATTGTGATAGAAATGATAGTAGTGTTACTGCCCATGAAGATACGTGGGGTAATGATATATATTTATGTGAAAGATGTGAAAGAAATGGAAATCATTTAATACATGATTATACATATGAACCTGAATTAACATTCTATGAGACTATTAAAGATAAACGAACAGAGTTATTTTATGGTATTGAATTAGAAGTAGAAGTTTTACCTGATTTTAGAATACCAGATGTAATAAGAAAATTACCAGACTTTACTTATGTTAAAAGCGACAGTAGTATTATGAGGGGTTTTGAAATTGTTTCTCATCCTGCTACTTATAATTGGCTATTAGAGCATATTGATGATTGGAATAACATTTTAGATATACGTAACTACGGTTGTCGTAGTTATAATACACGAACATGCGGTATGCACATACATATGAGTAAGGCCGCTTTTGGTAGACATCACTTGTATAAGTACTTATATTTTATGTATAATCCAGTTAATAAGACAGCAATAACACAAATCAGCCAGCGTGAGGATTGTTTATTGGATAGGTGGTCTGGTTTTAATAACGACCTTAGAATGATAAAAGCAAAAGCATTAACTCGTGCTGAAGTGGGTGATAGACATACGGCTGTTGGTCTTGGACGTATAAGTACTGTAGAACTAAGAATATTTAGGGGGACATTAAACCCAGTAGCATTTTGGAAAAACATAGAGTTTGCACATGCGTTGTATAACTTTACTAAAGATAATGGATTAAAAAGTATGATATGGATAATGTTTATAGAATATGTTAAGGCTAACAAGCGTGACTATCCAAACCTAAACAAGTTTTTATTCTGTGAACAAACTGAAACTATACTGAATTATTAGAAAGGAAGGGTAGCAACTATTTGTTTGATAATAGTAAAACCGGCAGGTACAGTGATAACGAGACGTACATTAAAAACAGGCTTTCAGGCTAATCCAGATGGTGCTGGAATGATGTACACGCATGACAATGTACTCGAAGTTGTAAAAGGATTCTTTCACTTTCGGGGATTTTATAAGACGTTTAGGAGTATTGAGCGTGCATTTCCAAAAACTAATATAATAGTACATTTTAGAATAACTACCAGTGGATTAAAGAATACTCCTAATTGTCATCCGTTCGTAGTTGACGATACATTGGCATTTGCACACAATGGGATATTTTTAGGATTGGGCACACTATTAGAATCTGATACTATGATATTTAACAAAACAGTATTACAGTTGTTACCAAAGGGGTTTCTTGATATACCACGTATCAAAGAAGCATTAGATTTATACATACAAAGAGGTTTTTGTAAGCTGGCATTTCTAGATAAGGATAATAATTATACTATTATAAATCCAAGTGCCGGGGAATGGAACAACGGCGTATGGTTTTCTAATACATCATATGAGGATAGGGCTGTATTCGGTTTTACTAAATATGATTATAACGGGTATGATTATTCTAATACATATCGTAACTGTTCAATGTGTAGACAATTAATACCACTAAGAGAAATGGAATGGCATGAAGAAGTGGGTGGTTTTGTATGTGATGTGTGTAATTACTCTACTCAGACATCTGCAGGTGACGACTGTGAGGTATGTGGGGTATGTGGTTTCTACCCAAGTGAAACGTCCCATGCAGGAATATCATACTGTGCAGATTGTTGGAATGAATTAACAATGTCATATAAAGTGCATTGTCCATGTTGCCATGAGTATACTACACTAAGACTATTAATGTCTGATGATTATAAATGTGATTCGTGTGGAGCATATGTAACTCCTGATGAATATAAAGATTTGTTACACCAAACAGCCATGAAAGGTGTTGATTAATGTCTATTAAAAATGAAATACATAAATATTGGTTGGTAGTAGTTGATAACTTTGATGAGTTGTGCATACACACGATATTTAATACAAAAGTATTAGTTATTAATTTAGGTAACAGGCATGGAACAAGGTGTTCAGGTTACGTAGATATAATTACTATAGATGGTAAGTACATAGCACGTTATCCCGGTAAAAGTATAGTAGAAAGTTTTGAGGCTACCCGTAGTAAAAATAAGCTACTTAGAGATTTATTACTCAAGGCAAGATTAAATGATGCAGGTAATAAAATAAAGGAAGCCGAACAATTACAACAATTTGATGGTGAGAGTGTACCTGATTTGTCTTTTAGTACACTCGGTGAAGCATGGCGAGAGTGGACGAGGCGACGCCCAAGCTAAAGAGATTATAGATATATAGGAGAAGCTGAATGAAAGTATTAACATTATGTGATTATTGTGGCTGTAAGTTACAGGTAACTACTGATAAATCCAAAGAAGAAACAACGTTTATGTGTCCTTCATGTAATAAAGTAAACTATTTAGACTTGTGTAAAATAATTACTAATACATCAGGTATTACAGCTACTACTAATATAGTGTCTACTAATAATGCTATTAATAGTAATAAGAAACCTGTAATGACTGAACAACTTGCACTTGAGCAGTTGAAGGCATTTTGTATAAAAAATGACTATTTACTACCTTCTATACTGTAACATATTAACTAACTAAATTATTTTATAAGGAGACCAAGATGAGTAATGAAAACATGAAATTATGGAATGCAGTGTGCGAGACAGACCCAGCAATTACTAAGCGTGTAACCATGCGTGGAAACTTCACTGCTATTGACTCACAGACACAGGTTAAAAGAGCTACTGAATTATGGGGTAGTTATGGAGCAAACTGGGGATTAAAAGATGTAAAGTTCAATGAGTTTAGGGAAGGTGATAAGATTGTAGGATTAATGGCCTATGGTACATTTATATACCCGAACTGCTTAACAGGTTTTCCAATAGCTGCTGACATGCCATACAAATCTAACGATGATTGTGTTAAGAAATTACAAACAGAGTGTATATCTAAAGCACTATCAAGGTTGGGATTTAACAGTGATGTATTTGAAGGTAAGTTTGACGACAATAGGTATGTTTCTGAAATGACAAAGAAATATGCACAGCAGAAACAAGACTTACAAACAGATATTACTAAGTCTAAGGTGGCTGAACCAGAAGTAGTTGAGCCCAAAGTTGATATACCCATAGGTGGCCTTCATCATTTAGTGGAAGCACAAGAGAATGAAATACTTAATATGATAGAGGATGAATTGACAATGGGTTGTGATGATAACTATAAAGGTGTAGTAGATATGGATTTACTAAGACAAGCTATCATAGGGGAGTATGGTAAGTTACCACTTAAAGAATCCTCTGTGCGTACCGTAGTTGATAAGATGCTGGAGCTATGTAAAGATGACAACTCCTTGATATTTGTTGATACTGATGATGTTATTAAAGGAATCTAATAATGAATAAGCAACTGTTTAGGTTTAGATGTAAGAAATGTGGCGGTATTATAGGTGTGAATATAGAAGGTAAGCCTATATGCGGTTGCAGCGTCTGGCCCGGCAATACAGTAGATTATGATACTGGTTGGTCAAAAGAGTGCCAAGATAAGTTAGGTGATACTACTAATGTTAAGTTAGGGAAACCATAATGTACTTCTGGACTGCTGATGAGCATTATAATCACAAAAATATTATTAAGTATTGTAATAGACCATTCAAAACTATAGAAGATATGAATGAGACTTTGATTGCTAATCATAATTCTATGATAGGTCGTAATGATACTACTATCCACGTTGGTGATTTCTGTTGGTGTAATAATAGACTCGACGCTGACCAATTTATACTTAGATTAAATGGTAATCACATATTTCTTAAAGGTTCTCACGACCACTGGTTGCCTGATTCAGCTAAGTATATATGGCGTAAAGAGATATATGGGCAGTTTATAATGGTATGTCATTATGCTATGACAATATGGGAACGTAGTCACTATAATAGTTGGCACTTGTTTGGTCATAGTCATGGCAGACATCAGGGTATTGGTAAATGTTTTGACGTAGGTGTTGACTGTTTTAACTTCTATCCTGTATCGTTTAATGAAGTGGCTGAGATAATGAGAACTAAACCAGATAATATTAATTTAATAAAGGAGAATAATGGTAACTAAAATATGGTATAGTGTACAAAATTGTGGTGATGGTAGTGCCTACCCAATGTTATGTAGTTCTAAAGAGCTTGCTAAACTCGACCAAGAATATATGGATGAGGGTTGGGGTGAAGATTGTGTAGGTTGTATTACTATCGAATCAGATGCTTCTATTATAGGTATAAAAGAAAAGGTAGAAACACCAGAGAGCATGTTAGCAGAAATTAATAAGTGGAATAGTCCTGATGATGATTATTATCCACATGAAAAGGTAAAAGCATTAATCGAATTAATTAATAAAATGAAAGGAAATTAATGTGGATGACAGTATAACTATATTATTATATGTATGTGTATGTGTATTACTATATTACTATGTGTGTATGTATTGGTGTAAATAGAATAAACTTAGATATTGAAAGGAAAAGAAATGAGTAATTTCAATTTGTGCGTGCAAGAAGGAAACATGACTTCAGACCCCGAAGTTTCTTATGCAGCAAGTGGGGCAGCAGTAGCTACGTTTTCTATAGCTGTTAACCGAAAGTATAAAGATAAGGAAAGTGTGTTGTTTATGCCTTGCGTATCGTTTGGTAAGCTGGCTGAGATTCTTATCAAGTATGGTGGAAAAGGTAAGAAGCTGTTAGTTAGTGGATACCTAAGTGATGATAGTTATGTTGATAGAAACGATAGTACAGTACATCGTATTAAATTATATCTTGATACAGTACGCTTTATTGGTGCGTTTCAAAAGGTAGAATCCGATACTGTAGAACCGTCAACTAAACCCGAAGAACCTGACTTTTAATAGGAGATTAATATGCCTAACCCAAATAGAGGTTCGGGAGTACGTGCTAGTATACTTAGAGACAGTATACCTGAATCTGTTAAATCTAAAGCAGCACCAAAGAAAAAGACTAAGCGTTATATATCCAAAGATGGTTTTGAAACTGTTAGACTTGTACGTGGATTTTCTATGATACGACCACTGTGGTCTGTGATACAGGAAGTTAGTGATAGGTCTAAAAAAGAATGTTTTATATGTGGTGGTTATGCTCGTTGGTGTGCGTCACCTAAGTATAATCCAGCAATACCAAAGGATTTAGATATATATTGTGAAGATACTAAGACGTTTGATATATTAGTATCTGAGTTATATGGATTAGGACTAAGAGTAGAGCATGATGGTGATATGGCTCTTACGTTTGCACATCCTACTAAGGGTGAGTTCCATACTATACCCCCCATACAGGTTATTAAACCTATGAAGAAGGGAGCAGTAGTAACTGATGGTGGTGTAATAAACGTATTATCTAACTTTGATTTTACTATTGTACGTGCGGCAATCTCAACACCTACACAGGTATTAGTAGATGCTGATTTTCTACATGATGAAGTAAGTAATGTGTTACGTCTAAAGAATATACATTGTCCAGTTAGTTCTTTATTGCGATGTATAAAGTATACTAATAAAGGCTATTGGTTATCTCCTGTAGAATCCTTAAAGTTATTTGAGGATTGGATGAATAGGCCACAATCATATCGTGATAAGATAACAGGACTCGTTACGAAGTTAACAGCAGACGGTGAGTTATCTAAAAAAGAAATAGAAGAGCTTGAAGCTTTGATGCGTATTGACTAGGAGATACTAATGCTCTACACAAACGAACGTAAATTATGTAAGCTACAAGATCGTTTGCCCACTGTTATATCTGATATAGGTAAACCAGATATGAGTATCCCAACAGGTATAGCTTCATTAGATGATAAGATGAATGGGTTATATCCCAGTGATTTAATTGTTATTGGTGGTCGTCCGTCGATGGGTAAATCTTCTTTGTTAACTGACATAGCATTATACATCAGTCGTAACAGACACGTGCTTATATTTAGTTTAGAAATGACTGCGTATAATTTAACACAACGTATGCTATGCAACTTAGCTGGCGTTAGTTTATTTAAGTTACGTAAGAATACTCTAACTGAACGTGAACTATGTGATATTAATAATACGTCCAAAGTATTATACAAGCCTGATAACTATAATATATCTATTGATGAGACAACAAGGATAACACCGGATGATATGGAAGAAACTATAAGTATGCTTAATGACTCTGGTGATAAAGTTGATTGTGTACTTATTGATTACATACAGTTGATGGGCCTACGTAGTTCATGTGAGAATAGAAACCAAGAGCTATCAGTTATATCAAGACAGCTTAAAGCAATAGCTAATAAGTTTGGTATACCTGTTGTAGTTCTATCTCAGTTAAATAGAAGTGTAGAGTATAGAGAAAACAGACGACCACTAATGAGTGACTTACGTGACTGTGGTTCTATTGAACAAGATGCAGATGTAGTTTTATTATTGTATCGAGAAGGGTATTATACTAGAGTTAATAACCCAGACGCTATTGATAACGGGACAGCAGAAATGATATTAACTAAGGTAAGAAATGGTGCTACTGGGATAGCTGTAGCTACATGGGATGCAGAAGGGATGAGTTTTAATCCGAGACTCAGATTAAATATGGAGGATAACTTTTGAAAAGATATAAAGATTATAATTATTTTATTACTAAGAGCGGGTTAGTATGGTCAGGATTTACTAATAAATGGCTGAGTCCTTTTTCTAATAGAGATGGTTACGCAGAGATATCTTTAAGCAAAGAAGGTAAACAACAAACTCGTTTAGTACACAGATTAGTTTTAGAGGCGTTTGTTGGGCCATGTCCAAATGGTAAAGTGTGTAGGCATTTAGATGGTAATCCTGCAAATAATAATTTGAGTAATATATGTTGGGATACCCAAAGTAATAACTTAAAAGATAAAGCTAAACATAATACTGTGCCTTGGGGCGAGACTTCCCCCAATCATAGGTTAGAGAAAGAAGAAGTCCAAGCTATTAGATATTTGTATTTGAAGTGTGGTTTAACCCAAAAAGATATAGCTGATAGATACGATATTACACAATCGCACGTATCACGATTAGTAAATAAAAACTGTTGGTCACGACTAAGTTTAGGAGAATTTTAATATGAAGTTTGAATCTAAATTTAATATTGGTGACAGGGTATTCAATATTGTTAATTATCCTGAAGTTACTTATCTTGATTGTCCAACGTGTGAAGGTAGAAAAGCAATAACTGTTGGAAACGAAACATTTACTTGCCCAAAGTGTCATGGACGGGGCGGTTTTAGTAAGAGAGGTGAAAATAAATGGATTGTAAAAGACGGGTCATTAGCTATTGGACAGATACGTATAGTACATGGGCCTAAACCAGAAGAAAGTTATATGTGTCTTGAAACAGGTGTTGGTTCTGGTAACGTGTATTATGCTAAAGATTTATTTACATCACGACAAGAAGCTGTAGATGAGTGTTGGGAGCGTAATGCTGCTGTGGTTGTACCAGATAGCCCACTAAAGGAATCTTAATCTATGAGTAAGAGCGATACCAAAATATTTTCAGAAGCAACACAGAAACTATATGATGCTATCATGGAGATTAAATATGGACGACCTTTCCACAGCTTCAATTTTATTATGTTGCATAATATATATATGTTGGGTAGTGTATTGTACTATCACTTAGATGAAAGTATATTATCTGATACAGACTTTGATAAATTATGTAAGTACCTACTAGCTAATTTTGATGAGGCTAAAAAAGTTATACGACATGCAGATGAAACCTTTATTAAAGCTAACTTAGAGGCTGGTACTGGATATAGTATTAAGTTTAGTGCGATATGGTGGAACATAGCACAGCATTATCAGAGGATAAAGTAATATGAAACTACAGGATTTTAATATTGTTGATGAGTGTAATCATTATTACACAGCATTTTGTCCAATACATAATGATGTTAATACTCCTAACGTTACTATTACTAGGATTGGTAAGTATATAGGTCACTGGAAATGTTGGGCTTGTGGTGAAGAGGGCGTAGTTAGTGATATGGTATTACAAGGTATCAACAAAACTATCATACATAAACCTAAACAGAGAGTTGGTATAAATTGGAAATCTCTGAATAGGTATTATATAAATAAAGGTAAGCTAAATAGCAGTAAGTTATTAGAGTTGGCAGATAGTTTAGACCTACCTTTGTGGACGCTTGTTCAGCTTGGTTTAGGTTATGATGGTAAAGCTTATACTTTTCCTGTACATAATGAGGATGGGGAGATTATTGGTATCGCCCTAAGATTTCCTGATGGTAGTAAGCGAATGGTTAGAGGTAGTGAAGTAGGTATATACTTAGGTAGCAATGTGTTAGATGTATCATGGGCTAGAATTAGGAATAGGTTAGTAATATGTGAAGGGGCTACTGACTTAGCTACTATGCTGCGTATATATTCAACTGCTATAGGAATGTTTAATAATGAAACTCCAATAGAGATAGTATATAATTATATATTAAAACATAAACCAGCCGAAACTATTATATTTCCAGACGGGGATACGCCGGGTGTAAACGGTGCTAATAAACTAGCACGTAGAATAATGGATATCACTCATGTAAAAGTTTTCCCTATGCTTGCTGGATATGATGTAAGGAAGTACTTTGCTGAGAAAGATAGAGAAGCAGTCTCATATATTTTAGAGTGTATACATGCCTAAGAAAAAACAATCAGCAGAAGAATTAAAACGTAAGAAACGTGTTAGACACTACCGAAATGCTTATGGCATATCTATAGAAACCTATAATAAATTATTAAAGTCACAGAAGTATAGGTGTGCTATATGTAACAAACCTAATCTACCCACTGACCAGCACTTTGATATTGATCACAACCATAAAACAGGTCATGTTAGAGGGCTGCTATGTGGTTATTGTAACCGTAGTATTTTACGCTTTTTCCGTGACAATAAAGTTATTGCTGAGGGATTGGTTAAGTATTTATCAAGAGCATTAAAGGAAGATAAGTTGTGGAAAAAGAACGTGCGTTGGTGACGTAGTGTTTTGTTGGGTATAACAACATTCTCTCGGAGTGGCGTTGGTGCAATAGCACTACTTACCAACATAATATTAATTATATTATTATTTAGAAAGGTTAAAGCATGAAAACAATAACAATCATATTTAGTATTATATTAATGACAGCAGGATTAGGTTGTGTAGCACTATCAAGTTATGTTACACCAGCAGATGTAGACAACAAGGCTGTGCAGTATGTAGTTGATGCTGGTATAGCTGAACTAAATGATTATAAAGCTTGGTATCCTAACTTAGCTTTAGCTGAACGATTAGTAGACAACCTTGATTCTGCTAACTTATTAAATCAGCAAGTGTTACAACAGGAAATGGATAAAGATAATACAGTGTATAGTATATTTAGAGGTACTGCTGTTAGTAATCGTACTAAAGGTAGAGAACGGGAAGAAGCTTTATTCAGTGAGACAGGTATACTTCCCCTTGGTCTATCTATGTTAGGTGCTGGTGGATTTGCTGGACTACTAGGCCTTATGCGTAAGAGACCACAGGACTGGACGCTAGAGGAAGTTGACAGTGCTATGGTAGAAGTTAAAGGAGAAGTAACTGAAAAAGATAGACAGCTAATGCAACTAGTTAAAGGTATACAGAACTTCCTTGATACTACTGATAATCCTGACGCACTTAAAGTAGAGTTAGATAAGACACAGGACGCTAACACTAGAGTAGCTGTTAGTGTAATTAAAACATCTAATAATGTATAGGAGAGTAGATGTATATTAAAATAGTACAATTAAAAAATGGTAGGTGGGTATGGTATATTAAGTCTGCTAACGGAGCTACCGTAGCCAGACCACCTAATACATATGCTCGTAAGTGGACAGCCAACAGAGCTATAAGAAACCTATTACATGAGTTTGGTTATTGTTTAGGAGATAAACATGGGTAAAGGTGCAAGGTATCGTCCTGTTAATCAAGATAGGTACGGTAAAAACTATGATACTATTTTTAATAGGAGAGATAGGTTAGAACGTATGCCAGAACCAAAAGTTACAGTTAATGTTGACTATCCTAGTTTTGTGGATTGTCTTCGTAATGCGATTACTGAGATAACTCCCGAACAATTCCATTTACTACATGCTGCTGTTGGTTTATCAGGTGAGTCAGGTGAGTTGCTTGATATAGTAAAGAAGCATGTATTCCAGACACATAGCTTAGATAAAGAAGAAGTAAAGAAAGAGTTAGGTGATATATTATTCTACCTTCAATTTATGTGTAATGTTTTAGGAACAACTATTGAAGAGGTTAAGCAAGGTAATATTATTAAACTAACTAAACGTTATCCTAACCAGAAGTTTGACCCCGAACGAAGTAAGAATAGAGAGGAATAAAAATGCCGTATACTAAACCAGAAAGTAGGACAGAAATTAAAACGTTAGCAGAACAGATGATTAAATATATTAACGCATCCGGAGATTTAACTTATGCTATATCATTGTTGATGCATCTTGAGACTTTGAAAGCTAAACAATCGTATACAAACATGAGCCGCATACGTGCCACTGCACAAGATTCTGCTGATGAATACTATCGAGCAGTTATGGCCCCATATGAGGACGAAAAGCGTGCAGAGAATGGCCCAGTTAGCGTGTTAGATAGGGAGTAGTATTATGAATGTTAAAGATGGTAATCCAAAAGATATGCTGGGTTCAGCTAAAGCATATACCCATCTTATTCCTACTGCTCCATTATATAAGTAGGACTAGCTATGTTTGAAGGTGCAAGAAAGTATGGGGCACACAACTACCGAGCTATCGGTACTCGTGCTACTGTATACTATAATGCAGCTAGACGACACATGGATGCATGGTTAGAAGGTGAGGATATAGACCCCGATAGTGGTATTCATCATCTGATGAAAGCGGTAGCATGTTTTATGGTGCTTAGAGATTCAATGATTATGGGTAACTTCGAAGATGATCGACCGCTACGTTATGCTGATGGGTTCTCTATTGAGAAGTTTAATAAATTAACTGAGGATATAATAAATAAGTATCCTGAATGTGTTGAACCGTTTACTGAAGTTAATTCAAAAAAGGAGCAAAGTTGAAAGATAACATACCATCATGGGAATATGTTGCAGGTTTTTATGATGGGGAAGGTTGTTTTAGAGTTTATCCATATAAGAATACAAATTCTAATGGACATATATATACAGGAGAACGTCCGTTTGTTGTTGTATCACAGGTTAAAGATAACAATAAAGTTTTACATCTTATTTCCAATAAATTTAAGGACTATGATATAAAACATTCTTTTTACGAAGATAAGTATAAAGAGTATAAACATATTGGGCGACCTATGTCAGTTATTCAAATAACGGATAGACGAAGCTGCAAAGTTTTTATAGAGTATGTTCTTCCTTTTCTTATAATAAAAAAAGAGGAAGCTAAAATAGTTTTAACTTTTTGTAGGAGAAAATTAAAATCAAAGCGTACATGAGCCATTCTATACGTGGTCGAGCCGGTAATGCTGCGACAGGTGAGGACATGCTAGCTAATAATAAGAAAGCTATTGAAGTTGGTGTTGAGCTACGTAGATTATGTCCCGGACTAAGGTTATATATTCCTGCCGAAATGGATTTCTTTTTACAAGACAAAGGTATTGAACCTATTGAGATAGGAGAAAAAGTTATCCTTGCTCTGGACTGTAAGATTCTAGAACAGTGTGATACACTATTAGTATACACAGGCCCAGATGATTATGTAAGTGGTGGTATGCAAATAGAAATTAATCATGCACCAGTAGATTGTATGCAGATTTTCTATTTTGATGAAGTAACACATGGAGTTGTGAAGATTATAAATTCTTTAATTAAAGGTAATGATAAGGAGAACTAATGAGTAACATTTTAGTACCAGGTGATCTTCATTGTCCTTGGCAGCGTGCTGGTTATTTACAATTTCTAATAGATTTATACTATCAATGGAATTGTGATGAGGTTATATTTATTGGAGACGTAGTAGATATGCACGCGGTATCCTTCTTTAATACAGACCCCGGTTGCCCCAGCGGTTTAGAAGAATACATTAGAACCAAGGAAGCAGTAGCTAAGTTTTATAAAGCGTTTCCTAAAGCAACAGTTGTATTAGGTAATCATGATAAACGTGTAGTTAGAAAAGCCAGAAGTGCTGATATACATGAAGTCTTTATTAAGTCCTATGCTGATATTTGGGAAACGCCGGGATGGGATTGGGTTGAAGATTGTATACGTGATGATATTTATTTTTATCACGGAGACGGGCAGGGTGGAGAATATCCTGCTGCTAATGCCGTAAGAAAAATGTTGATGTCAGTTGTAATGGGACATAATCACACTGCATCAGGTATAAAATATTATAGCAACCCTACGCAAAGGTTCTTTGCACTTGATACAGGAGCAGGTTGTGATGATAGGGCATTAGCGTTTGCTTACGCTGGTAATAATAAACGTAAGAGTGTATTGAGTGCTGCTGTTATTATTGACGGTACGCCTTATCTTGAACCTATGTTGTGTGGTAAGGGAGAACCATATTGGGATGGTAATTTCAAATAATGGATAAACATATACTTACAAAATGGACAGAGTTTAGGGACTGGTGTAGGGGTGATATCTCTACACTAGCTCTGGACTTTGAGTGTACGAACGCCAGCTATCTTGGATTGCAGGTAGCTGGTTGGTCGGCATGTAATGGAGAATCACTATGCTATGTAGACGTATTAGATAACCCACAGTATCAGATATTATGTAATCAGTTAGCTCATATACTACGTGATAAAGTTAAGTGTTTGATAATGCACAATGCCCCCTTCGATATGCGTATATTAAAACAACTAGACATACAACATACAGATAATATATTCTGTACTATGACAGCAGCACACCTATTGAACGAGAACACACCTAAAGGTTTAAAGTGGCAGACAGTACACGTATTAAAACAAACACGTGAGACACTAAACTTTAGTGATGCTATATCAGAGGGCTTTCATTCACGTAAATTCTATGAGTATGCTACTGATGATGCTGTTAATACATTTGATTTATATAAGCTTCAAGTTCCCCAATTAAAGAAACAGGAGTTATGGGATTTGTGGTATAATATAGAACGCCCGTTTCAGTATTGTCTAAGAGACTTGGCTATAAACGGCGTGTTAGTTGACAAAGTTAACTTGGTTGCTGCACAAGAGCAAACTACTCAAGATGTTAATGAGTTAGAGATAGAAATGTATAAGTCTGCTGGCGTTAGTTATTATACACAGATGTTATTAGACGGGGGTTACGAAATTATCCCAAAGGTCAACTTGAACAGCCCACTACAACTTATTGATTTGTTACAACATCTTGGTGTTACATTAAAAGAAACAACAGATGGTGGACAGTTAAGTACTAAAGAAGCTGTATTAGTATCAGTTAGACGTCAGCATCCGTTTGTAGGGTTGTTGTTAAAGTATCGTACTATTAGTAAAATGCTTAATGGATTTCTTATACCACTACCTAAGTTTATACAAGCAGATAGTAGGATACGTGGTTCGTTTCACAATTGCGTGGCAGTAACTGGTAGGTTATCGTGTACTAAACCTAGTTTACAATGTTTACCTAAATAGGAAATTAAATATGGCTAAGGTAGATGTAAGATCATTTATAATAGCACCTGATGGTAAGGTATTACTCTGTGCTGATTATGCTGGACAGGAGCTACGTGTATTGGCACACGTGGCTCAAGAGCCAACAATGATAGCGGCGTTCTTAAAGAACCAAGATGTACATTTGCTCTTAGCTAATGACTTCTATGACTTGAATACTCCAGAAGAATATATTACCACTACTCATTCAGAGTATAACAGTACCAAGACTAAGTTTAAGCAACAGCGTAATGATATCAAAACTGTTAACTTTGGGCTAGCTTATGGAAAGACTAAGTATGGGTTCGCTGCTGATTGGGGTTGGTCTGTGCCCAAAGCTGAACAATTCATAGCAAAATACTTTGAGCGTTTTCCTCAGATTAAAACAGCTATTGATAAATGTAATGAGCTAGTTAAGAAACAAAAAGCTATACGTAACCTAACTGGACGTATACGTAGGTTCGACCATGTAGATGATAGGGTGTTACGGCAGGCATTTAATTTCTGTATTCAGGGTGCGTCTGCGGATATGGTAAAGAAGGCTGCGGGCGATACTTATAAGCTATGCCAGCTACGTCCTGAGTGGGACTGTAAATTAGTATTAAGTGTACATGACGAGTTAGTGTATGAAGTTAACGATGAGTACAAAGATATAGCATTAGCTGAAATTAAGTACACTATGGAACACGCTGTTGAGTTGTGTGTTCCTATGATAGTGGATATAAATTATGGTTTAAATTATTCAATAGCCAAGTGCTAAGAAAGGAAATTAATAATGAGTAAAGAACTGATTGCCGGGTTTATAATTATACTTATACTGGGTTGTGTTTTAGCAGCGTACTCTGTAGCATTACAACATAAAACAAATGAACTCGATGCATTACAAAACAAGTATGATACTAGGGAGTCATATCAGGGAGAAAAGTTTCTTTTAGTTTGGTATCATGATGATACATATGTATATCAAACTAGAGAATTTAGTATACCAAATTATAAATTAAATGAGTTATTTTATATCCTATCAGATTTTGAATTAAGGTATAAAAATTATTCTATAGAAGAAAAAGTTACAATGGAGATAAATAATGGCAGAAGAAATGATAACAATTAGTAAAAAACTATACGACCAATTAGTTGAATCAGACAGAATATTAGATGCCTTGAATGCTGCTGGTGTAGACAATTGGGAAGGGTATGAGTTTGCTATGGAGGACTCACAATGAAAGCATTTGAGAAGTGGTGGAAGAATCCTGATAATCAGTTTTATCTTGTGGATTATGTGGGGGAAGATTTAGCAGAAGTAACTTGGAGAGCAGCGTTAACGTTCGCCATAGAACGATCTAAATATGTCAAAACGTTTGGACATTTACAATCCGAACTAGTAGATGAATTAGGAGACGAATAATGGAACTAACAAATAAACCACATTACCCAATGCCTGTAGTTGAGGCAGCAAGGGCACAGATATATCACCCTACTATGGATACGTTACGCGTTACTGAACTGATAGACTCCCCGTTGATTAAGCGTCTAACAATAGAGAACTGGAATAACTTATCTATTGATGTAGATGAGATAGTGTATTCCTCTTTATTTGGCACAGCTTGGCATGAATTTGTAGCTAAGTATGAAGCTGATGCTATGGTTGAACGTAGATGGTATGCTAAGTTACCTGATACAGATATGATATTATCAGGTCAGACAGATATCTTTAAGCCACAGGAAGGTGTAATCGAAGATAATAAAACTCAGTCAGCATGGGCTTTTGTATTCAGTACACCTACATGGGAACGCCAGCTTAATGTCTATGCCTACCTAGTAGAAGCTAACGGTTATAATGTTAGAGAACTATGGATAAATTCTTTCTTAAGGGACTGGTCTCAATACTTAGTTAAGAAATCTAACAGTGATTATCCTGCACATAAGTTTCATAGGATTAAGTGTAATCTATGGGATGCTAACAAACGACATAAATATATACTAGAAAGATTAGCAATACATAATGACCCTAACTATGTATGTTCTGATGAGGAACGTTGGAGACGACCTACTACATGGGCAGTAAAAAAGAAAGGTACTAAAACTGCCAGACGTGTATTAGATTCTAAAGATAAAGCTGAAAATTGGATAACAGAAAATAAACCCAAGGGAGATATCTATGTTGAGAAGCGTGACGGTGGGTGTATAAGGTGTCTCGACTACTGTACTGCACGTTCTATATGTCCCTATAAAGATAAGGAGTAAAGATGAGTTTTAATGAAATATTTTGTATAGAAGAAACAAATGAAGTTGCTTTAATTGGCTCAGGATACACAAATAATACAAGCCCATGCCAAATAGTTAGGCCAGATATGGATATAGTTTGGTATTCAGTTTTGTGGAAACGAAATGGAGAATATCGCATTTTTTCAGCAGAGTTACTTGATAAAATATATCAACTAAGAAAGAAAAAAACAAAATCTGTTGCTATGATTTGGAAACAAGGTATATTGGTTGATACAAATATAGGTAAAATTTTATATGATCAAGGATAAAGTATAATGAGAAAATTACTATGTAAGTTATTTCATAAAAAACATTGGGTGTATTGTTATCATATTAATACATCTAGTTGTCATTGGTTATTTAGTGGTAAGGGTATGACTATGTACCATTGTAATTGCTGTAATAAATTAAGGATAAAGTAGAATGAACTTTAATAAAACTATTCAATTAAAAAAATATACTGTGAGTCTCACATACTATGCTTATATAAATAAGTGGTTTCTTCCTCTAGGTCTGGCATGGTGGAATAAGAAATCAAAACTTAGATATGCGTATGCAGCAGGAAATCCTGTGTGTTATTATACAAAACTATATGAAATCTCTATAGGGTTTTTATGGCATAGGTTTGTAATTCAATGGCATTATAAGGAGAAAGTAGAATGAAAGAGTTTGAGAAGTGGTTTAGAGTAAATAAACCTTAATGATAGATAAGGAGTTAGATCAATGAGATATGTATATGGAATAATAACAGGATATGTCCTATGCCTATTCATTAATTTATATGGGTGGCAGAATATAGTTAATGGTATTACTAAACTTGTGGAGAGTGTGAAATGAAAGAGTTTAAGATTGGGGAACAAATAAAATGAGTAGAGGAAATTATCTGTGGGAGTGCACTAACAAGAAATGCAAGAAAAGGCTTGTGGGCTGGGCAGAGACAGTTCATGGTGGTATTGTAAAAGAGGGTGGTGATTATTCTCATGCAAGTGAGAACGGTAATATAATGTTGTGTCCAAAATGTAAAAAGAAGTTAGATAGATACTATACTACTTGTGATGAATGTGGTTGCCAAACAACTGGAGGTATGAGCAGTTGTGCTAACTGTTATAGTAAGTAAATTTAAGGAATTAAAATGAGAAAAAAGAGACCTAAATTATCAGAAGTAATAAAGAGCTATGGTATGCGTGGATACAACGGCCTAAGTATTAAAGATATATATAGCGTGGAGGATAATACTGCCAGACCTATACAGGCTGATATAATTATAGGGATGGGAAATGGTGCAAGAAAATATAACGTCCATAAAATGCAGCACAATACTAAATTGTGTGAAGTAGAGGTTATTGAACTAGTACCATATTACCTACAAAAAACTATTCCAGCTAGTACAGATTTGAGTTGGCATGGGTGGGTATACGGCGGAGAGCCTACACCTACTAATGATTATGATACTGCTGAATGGCGTAAACTTAGAACAACAGTACTTAAACGAGATAAACATAAATGTCAGGAATGTGGTACAAATAAATGTCTTACTGTTCATCACGTTAAACCAAGACAAGGCGGTGGTAAAAATGAAGCTAGGAATCTAATTACCTTATGTAGTAAATGCCATGATTTAATCGAAGTGGGGCTATCTGAGGCCTTAAATGAAAACAGTGATGGGCAGGACGAATAAATCATAAAACAGCTTAAATCTAATTTATAGAATATATATCCCCATTATTGAGCTAATAATAGGGGTGGTTTTAGGAGATTAAAGATGAGTAATGGGAACACAGTTAATCATTGTAAGGATTGTTGTTGTGCAAGAAGTTGGGAAGCATTAGGCATAACCGTATATACAGGTAAATCAATACCGGAACATATTGTTGAACTTCAAGTAGAAAATAGGACACTAAAGAATCTTCTTTTAAATTATATACCACCATTACAATATGAAGAACTATTAGCTGAGATTACTAAGTTAAATAAATAGAAAGGATAAGTCATGATACTAAAAGAATTTTTAGATATTTATAATTATGCTCCATATGATGTAAGAGAAACTGCAGAAGCAGCAACAGATATAACAGACCATATAGATTTATCTAACGCAGCTAAAGAATACTTAGATAAAGAACAAGCATTTTTTGATGAGTTAGATAAAATATCATTTGAGTTTGGATAATATTACCTAAACATAGATACTACTATACCAATTGCAGTTACAATAAAGTAGTATACATACTTAGCATGGGTAGCTTTATGCTCAACGCTATCATTTTTTAACCAGCGAATATCGGTGTGCATCTCTATAATAAGTTTATCTCTTTCGCTATCGTTCATTGTGTTGCCCTTTTTACTATGGGTGGTAAGAGTACGGATACTCCTATCACCCCTTTTTTTATTCTTATGAGCCAATGTATAGAACTGAACTCTGTGTTTAGCAGTAAGGCTCTCTTGTTCGAATCTTGATAAGTTAAACCAAGACTTATTATATGTATCCCTAGCTATCTTATCCTTCCACCGTTGTAAATCCATTACCTACCTCTCTTACGCCCGCTTCCTCTACCACTTCCCCTACTGCCACTACTTGGTGGCTCTTCACCAAGTGCGTAGCTAGACCATATTAATCTACGTGGGTCACGAGTGTCTAAACTGTTTAATTCCATTATACCTTTTATGGTACGCTTAGGTTGGCTCCAAGGTATGCCACCAGCCCTAGCAGCTGCCCCTGCTAAATGTACTCCCGCACCAGCATAATCAAACTCACCATCTTTAGTACTAGTACTGGCATCATATAATTCCTTAGCCCAACCAAACCCTACAGTGGATGAAGGGTCATATCCATTTAGTACAGCAGATATAATCTTACCAAATACAAATAATGGTGCTGCTGCAAATGACGCCATATCCTTAGCCCAATCCTCTGGGTCAGGTGGTGTGAATCCCCTATTGATTAAACCAAGAACTGTGGCTGGTAAAATATAACTCATCAATACCCTGTATGCTGCTAGGCCGGGAGATATCTCACCACGCTTGGTAGCACCTAATATATCATGAGACCAATAGTTATAGTTCTGATTAATCTGGTTCTGGAATAATGTAAACAGTTTAGATAATTCACCGCCCCTAAAGAAATGTGGCAAGTCCATAATATCTGCCATAGGTTGAGTTCGTTCTATTACTGAATCAGCATAGGTGATAGCATCTGCCTCTGATACAGACTTCATCTTCATATCATAAGCAGCTTTCCAAGCTGTAGTAACTGTAGCTTGGTCTAACAAACGCACAAAGAATAAAGCCTTTTCTGATAAGGCCCTCTTACCACCAATCTGCTGACGAACACTTCTACGCCTTGCCATCTCACGTATTTCACGTTCCATGTTTCTATGCTTCACTACTACAGATTTACCATGTACAAAATCTTTTAATGCTTTAGGATTTCTAGCACCTTCTGCAAATGCTGCCATAGCATATGGTATCATCCTAGGGTCTTCTGCTAAAGCTAAAGACATGGATAATGGTTGTTTAAGTGCAGTAACAATATTCAATCCTAACGCCGAAACAACTGAATTACGTCTTAGTATACCAACAGTTCTAGATAACCAATCATTCTCTAATGATGTACGTTCACTAGTCACGTCCTGTAACCACTTATCTAGTATCTTATTACCAGCACCACGAGTCTTTTCCTGTATAATCTTTCTAAAGTTCTTATTCTTTATAACCTTATTAACATTATATACAGGTAGAGCCATAGCTTTATAATGCTCTACTGTTCTAGCATGTGCAACATAGTTAGACAATGCATCTAAGTTTAATGCACCAATACCTTTAGTACGTTCCTTGGTCATTGTTTTTACTAGGCCCAGTTTAGGTTCAGCTACCTCACCTAGTAGTTGGGTTATCAAATCATCAAACTCTTCTTCAGCATTAACAAACCTAGCAATCCTACCTTCAGGTAATTTACGTATGCCTGAGTAACCTTTAATCTTAGGGAGTGCTGTTCCAGTAGTCTTAAAGTATTTATCTGCTATCTCATCATAGTCAGAACTATACTGTTCTAATAACCAGCGTCCCATTTCTACTAGTTTCTCGTCCTGAATAAACTCACTTAAAACTAGTTGAATATCTTCATCACTTAACTTATTACCCTCTTTTAAATTCTTGAGTTTATCAGCATCCTTAGTAGCTAAGAATATTTCTAACATATCTACAGGCCTTAGTTTTAAATCAGGCCTAATTTCAATCCTCTTATTGTATAGTTCTCTAATGTTTATATCCTTACTGGCTAGGAAATCATTAAGCTGCTTCATCCTATAACTACGACCAAGTGCTGATTGGGCAACAGCAGCCCTAATAGGTTTCCATATATATTCTTTTAATGAACCATTAGTTCCACCATCTAACCATTCTATCATACGACCGATACGGGCCATACCCCAATGGTAATGTGTAATTGTATCCTTGACAACATCTTTAATTTCTGTAGTTCTGCTTTTACGTGAGCCTATAACTTTAGCATTAAACGCATCCGGATTTGCTTTTGCTAGGCCAGCAACTATCTCATTAACTTCTTTATCTATAGCATCTTTGTACGTAACTTCTTGAGTAGCTGGTGTACGTAAATCCTGTAGTGTAGATATAGCATCATTAAGTGACAACCCTACTGATATTAATTTAGCTAGTTCTTTAACTACAGTAGTCTTAGGGTTATCAAACTTCTTTCTCTCAAAAAACTCTATACGTCCTTCCTTCTTTGTTTGCTCCTTCTGCTCCTCTGATTCGGCAGCAGCTTTACTCTTAGGTGCATCTGATCTTCCACTACTACTAGCTTCTATATCCAATATAACCTCTTCGCCTGTTACAGAGTCTACATATTTATCACCTTCTCGTATAACCTCTTGCTCTGTTATACCAGTTCTACTACCAGATGTAGTTTTATAAACATTAACTTGTGGTTCAGCCCTTTCACTTATAATTTGTTTAGTACCCTCTTCTTCTTCAAGCTCGCTAACAACTACCTTCTCTGCCCATGCCCTAGCCCTATCTTCAGGTACGCCATCCTCTATAAGTTCCTGAGTCATAGTATCTACTTTCTTCTGCCAGACACTTTCCTCTACATTTTGGTCATTAATAGTGGGTAGCTCTTGTTCCCTACGTTCCATGACCTCATTATTTTCAGACATCTCCACTACTTCATCTACTGTCATGTCTCCGTTACTAACTGATTCTAATGCTTCAAATATATTACCACCAAATGTTTTGTTAACTTCTTCAGGTGTCCACTCATGTTTAGCCTCAGATACAATATTTGAACCTTGTATATTAATAGGTTCACTTACTGAGTCAGCAGCAAACCCCGCAACTGCTTTACCGGCTCCCGGTAGTGCAAATGCTATTGCCATATATGGTAAGTTCTTGAGGTCTGATTCTAATGCACCATTCATTCGTTCCAAAAAACCAGCACCTTTACCAGCACCAAAGTCATCAATATTAAATATAGCCCTTAGTTGGTTACCATAAAATTCCTCACCAAGCTCACTAATCATACCATCAAAACCAGCACGAGTACTTATCTTACTAATAAAATCTAAGGTTGTGTGGTTCTTATGTAACTTTAACCACTTAGCCTGTGCTTTACCTAACACCTTACCTAAAAAAGGTGTACGTATTAAAGCTTTACCCATAGCTGGGCCAACAATTTCACCAGCTTGTTCAGACAATACTTCTATATAGTGATCTCCTAAACCTTTTATAATGGACGTCAACGGTGCTTCACCTGAATCCTTTACTTTGATCTCACCATTTGGGCCATAAGATATACCAGTAGGTAACTGACGCTTTAGTACAGATACAGCAGCACGTTGGGGTAATCCTACAGAACGTAGTGCTGCACCAGTAGCATACTTAGCAGTACCTATAGTTGCTTTTGCTACCAAGTTCTTAGCCTGTCCTTTAAGTAACTTCTCAGCTATTTTTATTACACCCTTTTCTCCTAACTTTTTAAGGCCACCAGTAGCTAGGAACTCAATCATAAATGCTGGCATCTCTCCTACAATTCTACCAACCTTGCCAGCACCAGTATATTCTTTATTTACTTCTGTTAGGTAACGTTCTACCACTTCCCTGTCACGTTCTTTAGTTGAGTAAGCTGCAGGTCTATGTGCCTGTGCCCCAAAACCCATAGATGCTTCACGTGTAGGCTCCCTATAATTATAATCTTTAGTATTGAGTCTACTAGTAGCATCTATCACTTGAAGCATTTCAGCCGCATGAATAGCACTACCTAAGAATGGAACCTTACGACGTGGGTTTTCTAGGGTTGATTTCCAGAACCCTTGTCCAAAGTCTGTTGATGTCTTAGGCGGCTCCATCCCTAACAAGTCATTCATAGTTTTAGGAACAGCCTCTGGTATCGGTTTATTTAACAGGTCATTTAGAGTAGTCATATTATTTTCCTAACGCAGTTCTAATAGCTTCAGGAGTCCATCCCCTATTGATAAGAATCTGATACGTTTCTTTATCGGCGTCAGTTTTAACATAGTCTGGGGTAGCCACTTCTGACGGTGAACTAAGTTGAGACTGGAATAGTTGTGCAGCTTGATAAAGTTGTCTCGCTGCTGGCGTAGCTTCAGTTAGTTTACCATCTTTATCCCTAACTGCTAGTGGTACTATAGTTGTACCCCAACCGGGATTAATGTCAGCGTTCTCTTCAAAGTCATCCATAATAGCAGTTACTTGATCAAGCTGTTTAATTCTATCAAATTCAAGATTTCTATTTGTAGGCCTTGTATCCAAACCAGTTTGTATACGTGCAGCTTGTTGGCGTTCCTCTTCACTTAGATATTCATATGCGGCAGGTTTAAGACCATACTCTTGTTTCTCTTGCTCTTCTCGTAATCTCATAGCTGCATCATGCTCACCTAATATTTGTGATACTTCTGGAATACCATCATCCTTATATGTTAATGCGTTTCTAAAATCCATATCATCATAAGTTTCTTTTGATAGATCACCACTCTGTCTTAGACTATTTATATATGATTTGGTATCTGAAAATTGTCCATATCTTTCAGAACGTACTCTCTCTTTTTGTGCAAAGTCAGCTTGAGAGATCATCTCCATCTTCTCTACTTCCCACTCCTTTGCCCTAGCTTCGGCATTTAACCTAGCTTGTCCTAATCTAAGTTCTTGGGCAAACTCTTGGGCAGAACGCATCTGTATCTTTTGAGCTTCCCAATCCATAGCTTTCTGTTGCATAGCTTCTTGGGCTGCTCTAGCATTAGCAATTCTTACATCTTCTGCAAATCGTTCTCTAGCTTTACCTTTACCAATTATTTCACCAGCTAAAGCTTGTGACTGTGCTTCACCAGCAGGTCTTATTTCTATCGCCATTACTCTATTACCTCAATTATAATCGTAGATTTTATCATTTCCACATCGCATATCTCATAGAAACAGCAATCATGTTTATAGTTGCACATAATATTACTAGACCTGAAACACGGGCGACGGCCTTCGGCCTGTTGTAACCACCTAACCTTTTGTATTAGAAGTTGTTTCATTATACCCACCAACCCTTAACAGTTATTGCAATGAAATCACAGGAAGTAGTGCAGTCATATTCAATCACTCTACCCGTATCACAAGGAACTATACAATCCAACGCTGTGTAAGCATTGGCTATTACACTATAGCACTGAGAGACACTTCTTGTATTTGAGTTGCCATTTTTTCTAAACTTTATTCTTGACCCAACCAAATCATCCTGAAGAACTACCGCCAGCAAAACAGCCTTGGCCCCAACAGGAACAATAGCGGACAAGTCCAGATCATAATAAGTACTTGTTAGCATGGTTAAGTCCGTCTCACTATAGTCGACGGTTGCTGGGTCTCCTCTATCGACAAACCTATGTCCAAGATTGGTGGGTTTAATTTTCTTATGAACAGAATCTGTATCATCCAACACAGGTATAAAGTCTGCTGCTGCATCTATCGTGGTTATCTCTGTTAACTGTCGAACATCCAACCCAAGCTGGAAATCAGTACCAGCATCATCGCTAAACCATAAAGTATTGGGTGCTCCTGTCTTTGCCCATATCTGACCATGATTTGCAATGTTAGTAGCTTGATCAGCTTTCTCAGCAAGGAACAAAGAGTTAGAACCAACAATATTTCCTGTCACCTCTATCTGATTATCTGTGTCGTCGAAGGTTATTTGTGGTGTACCGTCCGAACATCCAATTATTGAATTACTTACTGGTAATACTAGATGTCCAGACAATGATATAGTTTTACCGGCTGGTACAGCAATACCATAATTAAAGGTTACAACACCTGTTGTATTAAATGCGAACGCACCACCATCACTATTAACCCCATTGAGTTGAAGTGTGTCACCATCATGTGTATGTGCAGCAGGAGCAACTACTGAATCATCAACATACTTTTTGTTAGCAATCATAGCATCTGTAGTTGGGGCTGCGTCTGAAGATAGTACGGCCCCGGCAGCAAGAGTTACTAAACCTGCATCCCCTATGATAGATACTCTATCACCATTTACATTATCTCCTATATGGAGATCATCAGCTTCTACGTACATATAATAATAATTAAGTGTACCAGCAGCATCTGCATTAGGGTATAAAAATAAACGTGCCCCGTAAGTACCACTTGCCGCTCCATGGCACGTTATAACACCAGCAGTAGTATCTTCTACACCAACAACAATGTTCCCACCCAGTGCGTAAACTGTTTGAGCTATGTTAACATGCGTACCTAGAATACTAATAACAGGAGTACCTGCTATTTCTAATGTAAGTGTATTAGCAGCTTTATTTATACTACCACAAGTTACTTCCCCTGTACCTAAACTGACATTACGGTTAAATGTTACAGTTCCAGTAGTGCTAAACGAGAAAGCACCACCATCACTATCTATACCATCACACTCTAATGTCTGTAGATTATGTAGGTGAGCAGTTAGAGAATATAATCCAGCATGGTCTCCCCAACCAACTGCAGTATCATAACTAGCGTGGTCGTAAGTTAGTTCATGAGCAGCTACAGCAGCAGCACCAGTTCCAGCAGCATCTACACCTATAGAAGTTCTAAGAGTTGCTCCTGTTTCCCAAGCGAATACTCCTGCCCCTGTACCTACTAGCATATAGCTGTCACCAGTTACAGGGCCAACTGTATTCAAATCGTCAAGCACATCTCCATGACTCTGCCATACTCCACTGTCTACATTGGTTGAGAAGTAACTGTCGTCTGCACCTTCCATATATAAGGTCACTACAGAAGCTAATGCTCCTGCACCAACATTGGCATAGACATCCAAAATAAGACGGGACGTACTTGCAACTTCTACATCAGCACCCAAAACAGCATGTACTTCATAACTTAATTCCACTTCAGTTAGGCCAGTAGAAACCTCTGTAGTTGCTACTGTCGTTTTATTTGAAGTTCCATCAGCATCCACCCGGCTAATGACTCCATACAACTCTGTGATTCTATGATTACTCGCACCCTTCTTAGCATGGAAATGAAATGGAATAATGCCTTGGCGAATTGTTGTGGTTCCCGGCTCACCTGCCTCAGTAATAAAACCTTGTACTAATTGATTATCACCCTCAGCAAGTGCGGGTGTTACTACTGTACTACTAGCTTCTCCTGTTTCACGTGGGTAGGAAGTAAGATAAGCACCAGCAACAGTATTAGATAAGAAGAAATCTTTTCTTGCACCAAGAGCAAGGTCTACATATTCTTTGGTGGCAAGGTGTGTTCCTGATGTTGGGGTAACTCCTGTCACTACACCAGTAAATGTCCCACCTGCGAACTCAGGACTCGCTCCCGTATGTAAATCCTGTGGTGCAGATAGAGTAATAGAACCAGCAGCGTTAGCCACCGTCACTCTGTTAGCAGTTCCTGTGAGAGTAGCCAGCACAGGGTCGTTTCCAGTAGAACCTATAGGTAATTGTCCATCTGTACCTTCAGCCAAAACTGTAACAGCACCTGTACCTGAGCCTAGCATTAAGCCATGATTTGTAATAGTAGCAAGTCCAGTACCACCTTTGCTAGCAATTAGTGGGTCGACGATACCTATTGTGATAGTGCCATCACCATCATCAGCTATATTTATTTCATTAGCTGTACCAGTTACCCAACTAGCTAAATCAGTAGATACTAATCCCTTTGAAGCATCAGTAGAAATAAGTCTAGATGCAGTTAAATCAGTAAGTGTTAATCCAGCAAACGTAGGATTAGCTGTTGGCCCTAACTTAGTAGAACTTTTTGCTGTTGCTTGGCGTACTGATACCCAATCGTGATCTTTTATATTAGAAGTTAGCATGAATTAATAACCACCAAAGTCAGTTCTCAACCACTCGCTCAATGACTTATGAGGCTTTGTAGCTACGGGCTGGGGTTGTGGTTGCTGCTGTTGCGTAGAAGCCTGTGCTATCTGTGCCTGAACCAAATTATTATAATCTGGATACGGATTCTGTATTCTTTCTACAAATCCAGCCAAACCTAACTGAGCTTCTGTCTTACGCTGACTTAGCATATCTTCTAACTTGAGACGTGACGGTTCAGTAAACTCACTAGCTACTCGTGTGGGAACACTGGCTGCTGTAGTTGTACCGAATAATCCAGATGATATAAGGTTCTGTGTTTCATTACCCACCAGTTTATTAGATTGGGTCTCTATATCTTTAAGTCCTGAAGCACGTAGAGAGTTTTCACTACCAGTTAAACCATTTAAAATACTACCATATAGTCCTCTAATTTCTGTCTCTCTAGCTTTGTTGGACTCTTTAGCCTCAGCCTCCATTTTTTCATATCTGCCTGTAAGAGATGTATCCACCCCTTGTTCCTGATTCCACCTGTTCTTTACGCTCCCTACACTGACTCCGTGTGATCTAGCTTTTTTCATGGCCTCGTCTAAACTTATATTTTTCAAATCTAGTCCAGCATAAGACATTATACTTTTCCTGCCCTTCTTGTATCAAACATAACTTTATTAATTCCCCAAGATTCTGATGCGTTAGAATTACTTAATTTAATTCCACAATATGCTCCCCTCATTCGTGGGCGTATCTTATTTTTTCTACCAGAGCCTGTAAGTTCTGCTGTCTTAAATGGAGCAGCACCATCTATTATATCTTCTAATACTGTCTCAGCATCATCCCCTTTATATAGTGAATATGTTACTCCGTCTGAATCAGTAAACTCACCATCTGCTGAACCACCAGCCAGTTCAAATACTAGTTCAGTTAACTTACCTTTAACATCTAGTTCTGATAACGGGGTTATAGGATATACTACATAAGATGATATAGCTTCATCACTAGCACCAATGTCATCATCTTTAGCTGTATTAACTAGCTTACGAATATACCCATCCTTGCATCCAAAAAGTAAGTCAGAGTAGTCTGGGTCATTAGCATCATAAGACAATAAAGAGTATACTCCGCATTCTTCTGGATAAGTCTCTGGAAAGAACCCACGAGTTTTGAAACTATAGAAATAATTAGAGTTAACACCTGAAGCTAATACTGTAATACAAACAACAATACCTTGACGCTTCTTGTCATACCCCATTGTAATTCTATGTGTAGAGGTATCAGCACCTTCTTCATTTATAATATTAGGTAGTAGTGTTTCGGTTAAGTTTGTTATACCTGAGAAATTAGATTCTATTTTATATAAGCCGCCTGTACCCCAAAAATATAAGTTTCTATTATCATCAAAGCACCAGCTATTAGAGCCATACATACCAGTAGTATCACTTAGGTTATCTAGTGAACCGCCTGATACTGGGTCACCACGTAAAATCCATATAGTAGAAGCACAATCAAATATTAGATAATCATCATGGAAGGATATCAACGATCTAACTATATCAGGACATTGCCCAGCGTCAGCATTATTACCAGCTACTGCACTCATCGGGTCATTAGCACCGTATAAGAAATCAAATGGTTTAGCTACCCTTGACATATACCATTGATTAGGATATTCGGGATTACCTGATATCACTAACCTTCCTCTATATACGCAGATTAAATATGCTTTGTTTGGTATAGCACCGTAATCTGTAGCATTGCCAGCAAATACTGTCCAATCATACCAATGTGGGGAAGCTACTTCAACAGCACCAGTAGCGAATGATATAGCATTACCATCATCGTCAGTACCAGTAATAGTTTCAGCAGCAAAAGTTTCTGTTGTAATACGATATCCATAAATAGTAGCTGCGGCATCATCAGTATCTGCAGTAATATAATCTACTATCATCTTTGCACCAGATGTACCACCAGTTAGTATAGTACCAGAATCAGGAGCAGCCGTACCTATATCTGTAGTTGCTATCTTTGTATTAATAAAATCAGCTACTTTTAACTTAGCCCCATTAGCTATGAATACTTTTTGAAATGCTGAAGCCATTGTTACTTGATCGGAAGTATCAATATCACCGTCACTCGCAGCAAGTAATGTCATATCAGTATCAGCCA